>Ga0183099_1000782_pt1 | contig 20837 bp, 20 predicted proteins | sample Biomet1_FD_127788 | JGI IMG/M metagenome (GOLD analysis project Ga0183099, IMG submission 127788) | Microbial communities from bioreactor (seeded with anoxic lake sediment) at LBNL, California, USA - Biofuel metagenome 1 | ecosystem: Engineered > Bioreactor > Anaerobic > Unclassified ...
AAGGCGTACACCGGCGGCTACGCCGTCGGCGCGTTCAACGTGAACAACATGGAGATCATCCAGGGCATCATGGAGGCGGGCAAGGCGGAGAACGCGCCGCTCATTCTCCAGGTTTCGGCCGGGGCGCGCAAATATGCAGGCCAGGGCTACATCATCAAGCTCATGGAGGCCGCCCTTGAGGAGACCGACCTGCCCGTGGTGCTGCACCTGGACCATGGTCCGAATTTCGACCTGTGCAAAACCGTCATCGACGGCGGCTTCACCTCGGTCATGTATGACGGCTCCGCCCTTCCTTATGAGGGCAACATTGCCGAGACCAAACGCGTGGTCGAATACGCCCACGAGCGCGGCGTCTGGGTCGAGGCCGAGCTGGGCCGCCTGGCCGGCGTCGAAGAGGACGTGAGCTCCGACGAGCACATCTACACCGACCCGGAGCAGGCCGCGGACTTTGTCGCCAAAACCGGCTGCGACTCCCTGGCCATCGCCATCGGCACCAGCCACGGCGCATACAAGTTCAAGGGCGAGCCCAAGCTCGACTTCGCCCGCCTGGAGAAGGTCAGCCAGCTGCTGCCCGGAGTGCCCATTGTGCTGCACGGCGCTTCCAGCGTGCCGCAGGAGTTTGTGGCCATGGCCAACCAGTACGGCGGGCATGTGCCCGGCGCCTGCGGCGTGCCCGAGGACCTGCTGCGCAAGGCCGCCAGCATGGCCGTGTGCAAAATCAACATCGACACCGACATCCGCCTGGCCATGACCGCGACCATCCGCAAGCACCTGGCCGAGAACCCCGGCGACTTCGACCCCCGCCAGTACCTCACGCCCGCCCGCACGGCCGTGAAGGAAATGGTTCAGCGCAAGATCAAAAACGTTCTGGGCTGCTCCGGCAAGGCCTAGGGCGAAAGAATACCCCGCGAAGGAGCGAGACGCATGGCGACGAGAATTGGCATCAACGGCTTTGGCCGCATTGGCCGCTACCTGACCCGGCTTCTGGCCGACCAGCCCGATCTGGAGCTTGTGGCCATCAACGCGCGCGCCACCAACAAAGACCTGGCGCACCTGCTCAAATACGACTCCGTGCATGGGCCTTTCCCGCGCGTGGAGGGCAATGACAAGGGCTTCCTCCTCGACGGCAGGCAGGTCAACGTGACCCGCTTCGCCACCGGCGAGTGGAGCTGGAAGGACATGGGCTGCGATCTTGTCGTTGAGTCCACCGGTAAGCTGAACGACCGCACCGGCTGCTCCACGCACCTGGCCTGCGGCGCGCGCAAGGTCATTCTCTCCGCTCCGGGCAAAGAGATGGACGCCACCGTGGTCGTCGGCGTGAACGACGCCGACCTGAAGCCTGAGCACCGCATCGTCTCCAGCGCCAGCTGCACCACCAACTGCCTCGCCCCGGCCGCTCAGGCCCTGCAGAAGGCCTTTGGAATCAAGCACGGGCTCATGACCACCATCCACTCGTACACCATGGACCAGCGCTTGCACGACGGCTCCCACAAGGACATCCGCCGCGCCCGCGCCGCCGCCCTGAACATGGTGCCCACCACCACCGGAGCGGCCCGCGCGCTTTCGCTGGTCATTCCCGAACTCAAGGGCAAGCTCGACGGCTTCGCCATCCGCGTGCCCACCCCGGACGTGTCCATAGTGGACCTTACCTGCGAGCTGAACCGCCCCACCACCAAGGAAGAAGTCAACGCGGTCATGAAGGCCGCGGCCAACGCGAGCTTCGGTTACTGCGACGAGCCCCTCGTGTCGTCGGACTTCGTCGGCAGCACCTTTGGCGGCGTGCTCGACTCCGGGCTCACTACCGTAATGGACGGCACCCAGGTGAAGCTCATCGTCTGGTATGACAACGAGGCCGGGTTCACCAACCAGCTCGTGCGCCTCATCCGCAAGGTGGCCGACTTCGGCTAGCCTGCCTCGGCAAAGAGTTTTAAAAGGGGGCTTCGGCCCCCTTTTTCATTACGGCGCCCTGGTGTGCCGCCACAGTCACGCTGATGGAAATATTCATGCGCTGAGCAATATTTCTGCTGACATTTTATGATAGCGCAGATAGATAGTGGCTGTAACCTTAGGAGGATGTCATGACGAAATCGCCGGAACGCAGTGAACGGTATTTTCGCACCCTGGCCGATGTGGCCAAGGTGGTGAACTCCAGCCTTGAACCCGCCAACGTGCTCTCCGCCGTGGTGGAGCAGACCGCCTTGGCCCTGGAGGCCAAAGGATGCACCCTGCGTCTGCTCGACCGGTCTGGAACGCGGCTTTTGCCCAGCGCGGCCTTTGGGCTTTCCAAGGAATACTTCCGCAAGGGCTCCGTTGATCTTGCGCACAGCGAAGTGGACCGCGAGGTGCTCGCCGGCAAGACCATCCACATCGCCAATGTCCAGAGCGACCCGCGCTTTCAATATGGCGAGGCGGCCAAGAAAGAGGGCATCGTCACCGTGCTGGTGACGCCCCTTGAGGTTGAGGGCCGCGCCATCGGCATTCTGCGCATCTATTCCGAGAACGAGCGCAGCTATGATGAATTGGAGACGGACTTTCTGCACGCCGTGGCCGACATCAGCGCCATGGCCATCGAGAACGCCCGGCTTCATCAGGCTTTGAAAACCGATTACGAGATGCTGGCCTCCTATGAACGCCGCATCTTCGAAGACTAAGGAGGGCGGCATGCTGCGCGTCGGAATCAACGGCTTTGGCCGCATCGGCAGACAGGTTTTGAAGGCCCTTTACGACAACCACAAAGACGTGGCCACTGTGGTGGCCCTGAACGATCTGTATGATGTGAACACCAGCGCCCATCTGCTGGAGTTCGACTCCACCTACGGCAGAGCGCCGCATCCCGTTGCCGTGACCGAGTCCGGCGGCATCAGCTACGGCGACTGGACCATTGCCTGCCATGCCGAGCGCGACCCGCGCAATCTGCCCTGGGGCGAACTCGGCGTGGACATCGTCATCGAGTCCACCGGCCTGTTCACCACCGGCCCCAAGGCCCGCGCCCACATTGAAGCCGGAGCCAAAAAGGTCATCATCTCCGCCCCGGCCAAAGAAGAAGACATCACCGTCGTCATCGGCGTCAACGAGCACCTGTACGACCCGGCCAAGCACAGCATCATCTCGAACGCCAGCTGCACCACCAACTGCCTGGCCCCGGCGGTCAAGGTCGTCAACGACGCCTTCGGCGTGGTCAACGGGCTCATGTGCACCATTCACAGCTACACCAACGACCAGCGCATCCTCGACATGCCGCACCGCGACCTGCGGCGCGCGCGCGCCGCTGCGCTGAACATCGTGCCCACGAGCACCGGCGCGGCCAAGGCCGTGGCCCTCGTCATCCCCGAGCTCAAGGGCAAGGTGGACGGCTACTCCTTGCGCGTGCCCACGCCCACGGTTTCCATCGTGGACTTTGCCTGCACCCTGGCCAAGCCGACGGACACCGCCACCCTGCGCGCCACCCTGAAGGCCGCCAGCGAAGGCCCGCTCAAGGGCATTCTGGGCTTCTCGGAGCGTCCGCTGGTCTCCACCGACTTCCGCGGCGACCCGCGCTCCAGCATCATCGATGCGGAGTACACCGTGGTCTCCGGCTCCGGGCTGGCCAAGATCGTCACCTGGTACGACAACGAATGGGGCTATTCCTGCCGCGTGGCGGACCTCATCAAGCTCATGGCCGACAAGGGCCTTTAGGACGAGATCATGCTTTATCTCAAGGATATCGACGTTTCCGGCAAGAAGGTGCTCATCCGCGTTGACTACAACGTGCCCCTGGACGGCACGCGCGTCACCGATGACACGAGAATACGCGAGAGCCTGCCAACCCTGCGCCACATTCTGGACGCGGGCGGCGCGGCGGTCATCTGCTGCCACCTGGGCCAGCCCAAGGGCGAGGTGAAGCCGGAGTTCTCGCTGGCTCCCGTGGCCGCGCATCTGGCCGGACTCCTTGGCGTCAGCGTTCCCCTGGCCTCGGATTGCATCGGCGCGGAGGTAAAGGCCAAGATCGCGGCCCTGGCCTCCGGCTCCGTGCTCATGCTGGAGAACCTGCGCTTCCACAAGGCCGAGACCTCCAAGGACCCGGCGGAGCGCATGGCCTTTGCCAAAGAACTCATGGACGGGCTGGACATCTACGTCAGCGACGCCTTCGGCGTTTCGCACCGGCCCAACGCCTCGGTCACCGAGGCCCCGCTCGCCGCGCCCAAGGCCTGCGCGGGTTTCCTCATGGAGAAGGAGTGGCAGTACCTGCACGGCGCGTTCTCCGACCCCAAGCGGCCCTTTGTGGCCGTTTCCGGCGGCAGCAAGGTGTCGAGCAAGCTCGGCGTCTTGAAGAATCTGCTGGGCAAGGTGGACCACCTGATCATCGGCGGGGCCATGGCCAACACCTTCCGCCTGGCGCAGGGCATCGACATGGGCGACTCCCTCGTTGAGCGCGAGCTGCTGGACGAGGCGCGCAGCATCATGGACGCGGCGGCCGACGCGGGCACGCACATCCACCTGCCGGTGGACTTCGTGCTCGCCAAGAGCTTCAAGGACAGCGTCGCGGCTGAATCCTCGCATACCGGGGCCGTGCCTGCCGGGCTCATGGCTCTCGACATCGGCCCCAAGAGCGTCATCGTCTTCGCCGACATCCTGAAGGGCGCGGGCACCGTGGTGTGGAACGGCCCCATGGGCGCGTTCGAGAATCCGGCCTTTGCCGCCGGGTCCATCGGCGTGGCCAAGGCCATCGTGGCTTCGGGCGCGCTCAGCATCGTGGGCGGCGGCGACACCGACGCCGTGGTGCATGCCGCGCACCTGGGCGACAAGTTCAGCTTCATCTCCACCGGCGGCGGCTCATTCCTGGAGTTCCTGGAAGGCAAGGAGCTGCCCGGCTTCAAGGCGCTTGAAGACGCCGCGAAGAAATAGCCGTCACTTCACCGCTTCCATCCGTCGCCCTCTGGCGGCGCAGTCGTCAAACAAAACCCCCGGTCCGGCATCACGCTGGATCGGGGGTTTTCATTTCTTCTCGTGTGTGCTGCAAATGCGCGCGAAAGGGGGCGGGGAAGGCGTCAGGATCAGGAACGCCGCGTTCTTTCAGACGCGCTCGGGGAACAGCGCAGTGCCCGCGTTGAGGATGGTTTCGGCGCGCACGCCGAGGGGCGCGATGCGGCGCTCCACCAGGGCGATCTCATCCGCCGGGTCGAACAGCGGATAGTCGCTGCCGAAGAGCAACTGGTCCGCCGGGTGCTTGGCGATGAGCTCGCGCAGGGTGTCGTCGTCGATGAAGGACAGGGAGCTTGAGGTGTCGAAAAACACGTCCATGCCCGCCAGATTCTCCACCACATAGCGCCAATGGCTGAAGCCGCCCAAGTGCGCGGCGATGATGCGCGGTCCGGGGAAGGCGCGGCGCAGCTTGGCCATCTTGATGGGGCAGGAGGGGTTCTTTTCCGGCGGCAGGGTGTCGCCCACGTGGATCATGAGCGTGAACTCATTGCCGATGATCTCCATGAGGCGGTAGAACTTCGGGTCGTCGAGGAAAAAGCCCTGGAAGTCCGGGTGGAACTTGAGGCCCTTGATGCCGGCGGCGCGCAGGCGGGCAAGCTCCTTTTCCGGCTCGGCGTAGTCCGGGTGCAGGGTGCCGAAGGCCGTCACGCGCTTGGACTGCCGCTCCATGTCCATGGCCCAGTTGTTGGCCGGGATGACCTGGGAGGGGTCGGTGGCGGCGGTGTGCACCACCACGCGGCCTATGCCGGCGTTGTCGGCCCGGGCAAGAAGGTCTGCCAGCACGCCTGTGCCCTGCGGATGGATTCCGTAGTGGTTGTGCAGCTGGTTGATGGCTTTTTCTGCGATTTTGGGATGGAAAACGTGCGTATGCGTGTCAGTGAACACTCTATGAAGCTCCTGTTTGCGTGGGGGGATCACTACACCCAGGCAAGGGGCGGAGCAAGAAAAACGAGGCGAGGGAGTGCTTACTGTTGGGCGCTTGCGGCGGGTTGTGGCGTGCTTTCGCAAACGTCCTTGAACCAGCCCGGAACGGCGACGGGCTTGCCCTCGCGGTTCACCATGGGGTGTTCGGTGTAGCCCTGGGCGGTCAGCTTGGATTTGTCCTCGTTCCAGAACTCGTAGACGATGAGCATGCTGGCGCGGCGCCACTCGGCCACGCCGCTGTGCACCCACAAGAGGTCGTCGTAGCGGGCGGGAACGCGGTAGCGGCACCAGGCCTCGCGCACGGGCAGGATGATGCCGCGCTCTTCCACGATGTTGTAGCCCATGCCGCGCTCGCGCAGGAACTGGCCGCGCGCCCGCTCAAAAATATGCAGGTATTCGCCGTAATACAGCACGCCCATTGCATCGGTCTCGCCATAGGAAACGCGGTGCGCGTACCATGTGTCGCTGGCGGGGAAGACCTTGGGGAAGTCCATGCGCGGCTCCTTTGTCAAACTACGCCAGCTGGCGCAAGGCCCAGGGCAGCAGCTCGTGCCCGGCCTCGATACCCAGGCCCGCGCCGCGGGCGATGGCCTCGCTGAAGGCCGAGACTCCGGAGGGCTCGCCGCCGCCCGCCACAGCAGGAAAGGCACCGGGTCCGGCGTGTGCGTCTTTTCCGCAATGGGCGTAAAGTGGTCGCAGGTGATGAGGAAGGCCACGTCCTGTCCGGCCAAGGCCTGGCGCATGGGGCCGACGATGCGCGAATCGAAGCGGCGGATGGCCTCGACCTTTTCCTCCACATTGCCCGCGTGGCCGCACTCGTCCGGGCCTTCCAGGTGCACGAAGGCGAAGTCGCCGTGCTGCAGGAACTTGAGCGCAGCGTCGACCTTGCCCTCGTAGTTGGTGTCGAGCAAACCCGTGGCTCCTGGCACCTGCACGACCTCCATGCCCGCCGCGCGGCCAAGGCCCCGCACCAGATCCACGGCGGAGATCACCGCGCCGGTGAGGCCGAAGGCGCTCTTGAATTCCGGCAGCATAAGCGGCCGGCCCTGGCCCCAGGGCCAGATGGACTTGGCCTTGGTGCCCTTGGCCGTAAAGAGCAGGCGCTCCTCGGCCAGGAAGAGCAGGTCCCACATGCGGGCGCAGCGCGAAAACTCGCGCATGTCCGAGTGGAGGGATTTGCCGGTGATGTCGTGCGGCGGGCTGATGCGCAGCTTGGCTTCGTCTTCCGTGGCGCCGCCCTTGTGCACCAGCAGGTGCCGGTACTGCACGCCGGGGTAGAAATGAAAGGTCTCGTCGCCGAGCTTGGCCTGCAGGTCCTCCACCAGCGGTGCGGAGACCTCGGTGGTGATGTGCCCGGAGGAATAGTCGAGCATGGTGCCCTGGGCGGACAGCTCCGTCAGGTTGACCAAGTTCATGCGCCACACCAGGTCGTCGGGATCGAGCTTGAGGCCCTGCGCCGCAGCTTCGATGGGCCCGCGTCCTGTGTGGTGTTTTGCCGGGTCAAAGCCCAAGAGCGACATGTTCGCCACGTCGGAGCCCGGCGCCATGCCCTCGGGAATGGTGCGGCAGGTGCCGATGGTGCCCGTGGCTGCCATTTCGTCCATATTTGGGGTGGCTGCGGCCTCCAGGCAGGTCTTGCCGCCAGGGGCCTCGTCGGCCCAGCCGCCCATGCCGTCGGCGATGAGGAAAACAAGCTTCATTGCGCGGTCCGCCTTACAGAATGGGGAAGTGCACAGTGGGGCGGAGCGTGAAGCTCATGCCGTCAATGGCCTTGATGGTCGCGTCCACGGCGCTTTGGCGCGCCTTGTGCGTCAGGAACACGATGGGCACGTCCGCCGCCTGGTGGTCGCCCTTCTGCACCGCCTGGGCGATGGAGATGTCGTGCTCGGCCATGGTGTGGGCGATTGCCGCCAGCACGCCGGGCTTGTCGGTGACGGAGAAGCGGAAATAGTGCATGGACACGCCCTCGCTCGAAGGCAGGATGTCCGCCTCGGGCAGGGGCTTGTTGCCGAAGCCCGTGTTGTCGAAGCTGGCGCAAGGGGCGTTGAGCCCGCGGCACAGCGCCATGATGTCGGCCATGACCGCGCTGCCGGTGGGCAGGTCACCCGCGCCCTGGCCGTGCAGCATGATGGGCCCGACCGCGTTGCCCTCGACGCGCACGGCGTTGTAGTTGCCGCCCACGCGCGCCAAAAGGTAGGTGTGCTTGACCAGGGTCGGCTCCACGCTGGCCTCTATCCTGCCGTCCACCTCGCGCGCCTGGGCCAGCAGCTTGATGCGGTAGCCGAACTCGCGGGCAAACTCGATGTCCAGCCCGGTCACCAATGTGACGCCGCGTATGGGCAGGCGCGAGAGCGGGAAGTCGCGGCCGTAGGCCAGGCGGATGAGCACCACCAGCTTGTGCGCGGTGTCGAAGCCTTCGATGTCGAGGGTCGGATCGGCCTCGGCGTAGCCCAGGTTCTGGGCTTGGCTTAAGGCTGTGTCGAAGTCGAGATGGTTCGTCGTCATCTCGGAGAGGATGTAGTTGGCCGTGCCGTTCAGGATGCCCGTGAGCCGCTCGATGCGGTTGGCCCCCAAGCTTTCGCGCAGGGTCTGCACGATGGGAATGCCGCCGGCCACGCTGGCTTCGTAAAAAAGCCCCAGCCCCTTGGCCGCGGCCAGGGCGGAAAGCTCTGGCCCGTGCAGCGCCAGCAGGTGCTTGTTGGCAGTCACCACGTGCTTGCCCGCCTCAAAGGCGCGAGTGATGAGGCTTTTGGCCGCATCCACCCCGCCCATGAGCTCCACCACCACATCGACGTCCTGGCCGAGCAGGTCGTCCGGGCAGGTGGTGAACCGCACCTCGGGACCGGTCGTCACGGCGCGCTTCTTGGTCAGATCGCGCACGAGCACGGTGGTGATGGCGATGTCTCGCCCCGTGCGCGCGAGAATGATCTCGCGGTTTTCGTGCAGGATCTTGGCGAGCCCTGAGCCGACCGTGCCGAAACCGGCGAGTCCGAGGCGCAGCGTTTTCATGTGTGTTTCCTATTTCCCGAAGAACTTTTTGAGGTTGCGCGTGGCCTGATTGATGCGGTGGCGGTTTTCCACCAGGGCGAAGCGCACGTGGTCGTCGCCATAGTTGCCGAAGCCAAGACCGGGCGACACAGCCACTTCGGCCTCGCGCAGCAGCAGCTTGGAGAACTCAACGCTGCCCAAGTGCTTGAATTCGTCAGGAATTTCCGCCCAGACGAACATGGTGGCCTTGGGCGGCTCCACAACCCAGCCCGCGCGGGACAGGCCGTCGATGAGCGCGTCGCGGCGGTCCTGGTGCACGTCCATGATTTCGCGCACGCATTCCTGCGGGCCGTTCAGCGCCGTGCACGCGGCGATCTGGATGGGCTGGAAGATGCCATAGTCCAGGTAGCTCTTGATGCGGGTGAGGGCCTGCACCATGTCGCGGTTGCCCACGCAGAAGCCCACGCGCCAGCCAGCCATGGAGTAGCTCTTGGTGAGCGAGAAGAATTCGACCGCAACATCCTTGGCGCCCTTGGCCTGCATGAAGCTCGGCGCCACGTAGCCGTCGTAGGTGAAGTCTGCGTAGGCGAAGTCGTTGATGACGTACATGCCGTTTTCTTTGGCGAAGTCCACGATCTTCTGGAAATAGTCCACGTCCGCGCAAATGGTCGTCGGGTTGTGCGGGTAGTTGACCACGAGCAGCTTGGGCTTGGGCCAGGTCTGCTTCACCGCGATCTGCAGGTCCTCCAGAAAGTCGCGCCCCTTGCCCATGGGAATGCGGCGCACGTCTGCGCCCGCGATGATGGCTGCGTAAGGGTGGATGGGGTAGGAGGGGTCCGGCGCGAACACAACGTCGCCGGGGGAGAGCATGACCAGCGCCAAGTGGGCCAGGCCTTCCTTGGCGCCCAGGGTCACGACGACTTCCTGGTCGTGGTCCAGCTCCACGCCGAAGCGGCGCAGGTACCAGTTGGCGATGGCGAGCCGGAGGCCCTTGATGCCCTTGGACGCGCTGTAGCGGTGGTTCGCGGACTTTTGCGACGCCTCGATGAGTTTTTCGACGATGTGCGGCGGGGTGGGCAGATCCGGGTTGCCCATGCCAAGGTCGATGATGTCCGCGCCCTGGTGGCGCATTTTCATTTTCAGTTCATTGACCTGGGCGAACACATACGGCGGCAGTCTGTGTACTCTGGGAAATTGCTCCATGGCGCGCTCCTTACTCCCCCATGTGGGCCGGAGATGATTATTTTGCAGTCCGGAACCATATATGCGGCGGCATGGTCATGTCAAAAGCAATGATGCCGAAAATGAGGCGTGTTGCCCGCCGTATTTCCCGGTGCTATGCATGAGCCAAACGCTTGAGGGCAAAGGGGGCGGCATGACGAAAGAGGACTATGCGCGCATGCTTGAGGTGGCGCTTGCGGAAGCGCGGGCCGGTCTGGCCGAGGGCGGCGTGCCCATCGGCGCGGCGTTGTTCGACGCCACGGGGCTGTTGCTGGGGCGCGGGCACAACCGCCGCGTGCAGGACGGCGACCCGGCCATGCACGCTGAAACAGCGGCCTTCCGCGCTGCGGGCAGGCGCAAAAGCTACCGCGACACCATCATGGTGACGACGCTGGCGCCGTGCTGGTACTGCTCCGGTTTGGTGCGGCAGTTCGGCATCGGCACCGTTGTGGCGGGCGAGAGCGAAACCTTTTCCGGCGGCCTTGCCTGGCTGCGGCGCAACGGCGTCAAGGTCGTGGACCTCAAGAGCGTTGCCTGCCGCGAGCTGCTCGGCTCGTTCATCAAACAACGGCCCGAGATCTGGAACGAGGACATCGGAGTGGAATAGATTTTTGCCGGCCGTAGCCCCCACGGGGGAAGCAATCCGAGGATTGCCGCTCCCGTGCGGGTTGTGCGCCACCGCGCATGTGGGGTGATGTCTGTGGGCGGCCAGGGCCGCCGCACGGCCCAGGCGCGGGGGCGGCGGGCTACTGCTGCTGCGAGCTCCAGATGAAGGTCTGGACGTCGAGAAGGTCGTGGGGAACCAGCACTTGGCGTGTGTTGAGCTGATCCGACACGAAGGCGACGAAGGCGCGCACGCGCTCGTATATGCGCCAGTTGGGGTGCGGGTTGAAAGAGAGGTCGTAGGCGAAGGCCTCGGCCGACTTGAGGGTGATGGTCGGTTTGACGAAGACCTGATGCTGCGGGTCCTGCAGGAAGGGGAAGTAGGTCGCCAGGGTCCATTTGCAGCAACCCAGGGCGGTCAGCATCTGGATGAAGCTGTCGAAGCGCTGCTTCTGCGGGTCTTCGCCGTAGAGCTGGTTGAACAGGGCGCGCGCAAAAAGTTCCTTCTGCGCATCGCCGCGTTTGAAGGCCTCGCGTAGCGTCGTGGCTTCCTGCGGGAAAATGAAGTTGGTCTTGCCGATGACCTTGAGGGCTGTTTTGCACACCTCGTCGTACTGCTTCGCCCCGATCATGGCTTCGAAGGCAGGGCGTTCCAGGTGCTCGCGGAAGAATTCGCAGGCCTTGAGCTTGTAGTCGCGCTCGGTCGAAATATATTCCGCGTCGTCAAAGCCGTTTTTGCGTCTGGACAGAAACGACTTTTCGATGTCCTGCATGGGACGGAAGCCTTTGAGGCTGTGCGTGCGGTCCACCTGGTCGAGCACGAAGTGGCTTTCCGGCGCCTCCGCGGTCTCCAGCCTGTCCACGCGCATGGTGGCCTCGCCGTGAAACTCGAAGAAAACCCGGGCATTTATGTTGTCCGTTGTGTAAAGGACCTTTCCCAGCCCCCACTCCGGTTTTGCTGGGCATGTGACAAAGGCTCCATCTGTGATGCTCACCGGTTCTGCTGCGATACTCATCTGTTCTGCTCCATGTGATTCTTGTGGTCGAGAGGATTTGGTCTGTTGAGGCGTCTTCCGCGTCTGCTGGCAGGGTAGCCCACGCGTGGCACACAGCACAAGCAATACCTTCCGCAGATTTCGGCCAGGAGGCGATTGCAGGGAGGAAATCGGCCCAAACGGGAGTGGACATCCCGGCACCCCTCGGACAAGATACGCCGACCAGCGCCGCTTAGCGCCGCCTTGGAGGTTTCATGCCCGTCAATGTTTCCAGTCGGCCCGCAACTGCGCCACCAAGCAGATTGCGGGATTTGGCCCGCTCCTTTCGCCATCGCGACTACCGCCTGTTTTTCGGCGGCCAGTTCATTTCACTCGTGGGCACCTGGATGCAGCAGACCGCACAATCCTGGCTGGTGTACCGCCTGACCGGATCAAGCCTGAGCCTTGGACTGGTGGGCTTTGCCGGGCAGTTTCCCGTGTTTGTGCTGGCCATATTCGGCGGCGTCATGGCCGACAGGCTGAACCGGCGCTCCGTGCTCCTCGGCACGCAGGCCGCCGCCCTTGTGCAGGCGGCGCTTCTGGCCTGGCTCACCCTGGCCGGGCACATTCAGGTCTGGCAGGTCATGGTGCTGGCGGTCTTTCTGGGCGTGGTGAACGCCGTGGACATGCCCACGCGGCAATCGTTCATTGTGGAGCTGGTGGGCAAAGAGGATCTGCACAACGCCATTGCGCTCAATTCCTCCATGTTCAACTCCGCGCGCATCCTCGGCCCCTCTGTCGCGGGAATGATGCTGGCGGCCGTGGGCGAGGGCTGGTGCTTCAGTCTGAACGCCCTGAGCTTTCTCGCGGTCATTGTGTGCCTGCTGCGCATGGGCGCGCCCGCCAAGCCCGCGGTCCGCTCCAACGCCTCGCTGCGCGAGCACCTGCGGGAGGGCTTCGCCTACGCCTGGCGCACCAGGGAGGTGCGCACCATCCTGCTTCTGCTCGGCGTTTCGAGCATCATCGGCATGTCCTATGTGGTGCTCATGCCCGTGTTTGCCGAGGAGATTCTGCACAGCGGTCCGCGCGGCCTGGGGTTGCTCATGGCGGCCACGGGTTGCGGCAGCCTGTGCGGAGCGTTGCTGTTGGCCTCCCGGCGTGAGAGCCGGGGCATAGGCCGCTTCGCCTATTTCGGCATGCTCGCCTTTGGCGCCAGCCTGGTGCTGTTCGCCCAGTCGACGTCCTTCTGGCTTTCGGCCTGTCTCTTGCTGCCAGTGGGTTTCAGCATGATCGTGAGCATGGCCGCGGCCAACACCATGCTGCAGACCCTTTGCCCGGACGAGCTGCGCGGCCGCGTCATGGCGCTGTATTCCATGGTGTTCATGGGCATGGCCCCGTTCGGCGCGCTGCTTTCCGGCAGCCTTGCCCACCTGTTCGGCGCAAAGGCCACGGTGACCGCCGGGGGCGTTGCCTGCGTCCTGGTGCTCGGCCTGTTTGGCCGGAAGCTGCTCAGGCTGTGAACATGGCGCGCGGAACCCTGTGGCGGCTGTGCGCCGTGGGCGTGCTGCTGCTCGGCCTTGGCTGCGCGGTCTCGGTGTATCTCGCCGCGCCAGGCGACCCGGCCGACGGCGCAGGGTATGTCGCGGAAGGCGGCGAGGTCTATTCCGTGCGGCCCGAGGATTCGCGCGCGTATCTGCGGAATCTGGAGTACATCGGCGGCAAGTCCGCAGTGTTCATGGTGGAGCTGCGCGGATGGTTCGCAGGGGGGTGGAGCGGCGGGGCCTTTGCCGTGCTCATCGCCCTGGCAGCGGCCTCGGCGTCCTTTGCGTGTCTGCGCGCGGCCGACCGGGCGGACCGCCGGACCGCAAAAAACGGCCCGCATCCAGACGCGTAGCGTCCCGCGCTTCCCGCAAACAAAAAGGGGCACTGTTTCCAGCGCCCCCCGTGCAATCCAGTGATCAGTGTCCGGCCGGCTATTTCCAGGCCGGGGCTATGGGCGGCAGTTGTCGGCCCTGCTTGATGATTTCGACGCCCTGAGCGAAGCGCTTGTGGAAAGTGCCTTCGGTCAGGGTGGTGGCGATGTTGACCGTCAGGCGGCGCTTGGTGACCACGGTGACCTTGGTGTGGCCGGAATCGACCGGCGCGACCCAGGCGCCCATGACCGTGCCCACGGAAACGAAGTTCATGCCGGAACTGGTCAGCATGTAGTTGTCCGCTTTGTGCTCCTCAATGGCGTCGCAGCCCTCCCAGCGGAATACGGCCTTGGAGATGTCCCACGCCTGTTCGGTTGTCACGTCGTACACCTGGGTCGTGCCTTCGGAGCCGTCCTGCTTGGCCTGGATAACGTCGTTCATCGAGGCGCAACCTTGCAGCAGCAAAAGCATGAGAATCGTCGGCATAAGCAGTTTACGCATATTTTTGCTCCTGATATAATTTAAAGTTTTAGGATAGTTGGAACTGCCGCGTTGGTTTTCGAATGCGCTGAATACGCAATGACGGCGAACATTGTCTAGTGATATTATCAATTGTTTGCATTTGAATGTGTGTAAAAAGTTGATAACGCGGCATCGTGGCCAGCGTGAGAGGAGATGCAAGCGCAACGCATGCGCGGGCAGCGGAAATCTCCACATGCGGCGTGCCGCAAAATCTCCCGCCCCCCTTGTCTGTGCCCGCGGCTTTCTGGTATCTTGTGGGCAAGTGGACAAGCCATGCACGGCCTAATGTTTTTTTGGTTCAACCCTCATCGGCCTACGCCGAAGGAGAACCCCCCAATGCGTACCCGCAGCACAATTCAAATGTTTTGCAGCTTGTTGTTCGTGCTTGCCGCCGCGACCTCCGCCTCTGCCCAGGCAATGCCGCAGGAATGCCGGGATGCGATGGAGATTCGCAGTCCGCAGGCCCAGGTGGACATGTTCACCCGCTGCATGGACACTGGTAGGCTGAACGGCAATGAAAGGGCCACTGTTTTCAAGCAGCGCGCCATAGCCTACATGCACCTGGGGCAACACCAGCGGGCCCTCGACGACGTCAACCAGGCCATCAAGCTCAAGCCGGGCGATGCGGACGGCTATTATCTGCGGGGCTTCGCCTATCGGGCCCTCGGGCAGTATCAGCGCGCGATAGAGGAGAGCAACCGGGCCATCGGCATCGAGCCGGAGTATGCGGGGGCCTATGCCACGCGCGCCTTCGCCAATCAGGCTCTGGGCAACATCAACCAGGCCAAGGCCGACGCCAGAAGGGCCAAGGAGCTGGACCCCAAGGTCAAGGTGCCGATTCTCTAAGCGGCGGCGCAAGGAGCGCTGGAAGCTGGCGCTCGTCGAGTCCGAACCATCGGCTCCCTACCGGAAGGTGTTGGGCTGGAAATCTCCACCGCTCTCTCCGGCATCGGCAACTCTCATTTCGTGTCAAATTACCGTGTCTAAATAAAAAAGGGCTTACGGATATGCTCCGTAAGCCCTTGAGTCGTCGGTGGTCGGGATGAGAGGAGTTGAACCTCCGGCCCCCTGAACCCCATTCAGGTGCGCTACCAGACTGCGCTACATCCCGACGTGCGAGGAGGGCATTTACCCCTCCTGTCTCAAGTTTGTCAACCAAAAGCGTAAGAAAAATTCAAAAGAATCAAAATTACCTGCCACGGCAGGAACCTTTCCTGCTTATGCACACAGGCAGGCTTCCAGCTCGGCAAAGGTTTTGCCCTTCTCGAAACGCTCCAGCAGCCGCTGGCGTCCCTGGGCGCCAAGTGTTTGCCGCAGCTGCGCATCGCGCATGAGCCGCAGCAGGTTCGCGGCCAGGGCTGCTGCGTCCGGCTGGCACAGCAGGCCCGTGCGGCCATGCTCCACCACCTCGGGAATGCTGCTGACGTTAAAGGCGGCCACAGGCAGGCCCATGCACATGGCCTCGGCCAGGACGAACCCGAAGCCCTCCCACAGTGAGGGCAGGGCGAAGATGTCGATGCTTTGGTGAAAGGCCTTCATGTCCGCCACAAAGCCCAGGAACTCCACCGTGCCGTCAAGGCCCAGGCGGCTGGCTTGCGCTTTGAGCTCGCCTTCCAGTTCGCCCGCCCCGGCGATGAGCACCCGGAAGGGCACCGGCTGGGTCTTGAGCAGCGCGGCGGCGTCGAGGAGCAGACGCTGGCCTTTTTGTCTGGTCAGGCGCCCCGCCGTGCCGATGACGATTTCGCCCGCGCTACGGGGCACAAGCGCCTGGCTTTGCCGCGCGTCGAACTCGGCCACGTCGAAGCCGTTGTAAACCAGATGGATGCGCTCATCCGCCATGAGTCCGTGGTTTTCGGCCAGCACGCAGCGCTTGGTCTCCAGGGAATTGACGATGAGCTTGGTGAGCACCCGGCCGTAGAAGAACCTGTTGCTCAGGCGGTCGCGCACGGGCACGGCGATGCCCCGGCGATAGATGATGTCTGGCACGCCCGCGAGCTTGGCAGCCAAGCCTCCGGCTTTGACATCGCGCGGGAGGCAGAGCAGCACGGCGTCCACCTGCTCCTGCCGGAAAAAACGCGCCAGTTTGGCAAGTGCAAAGGGATTGAGAAAGGACATGCCGCCCAGAGCAGGCGTGAACAGGCGTATGCCCGCAACGCCCGCCAGACGGTGCGCCAGCACGCTGTCCTGGTTCGCCACCACGCTGACCCTATAGCCTTTGTCGCGTGCCAGCAGCGCGTTCTCCAGGTGCCAGTGCTCGCCGCCGCCCCAGGGGCGGTTGGAGTTGAAGAAGCAGAGGCGCTTGGGCTGCATGGAGATCCTTGGCTGGCAAAAGGTTGTGGCGCGCCGGGCTGTTGCGCCCCGCTGGAGCGCCAGGCCTTTTCTTTTATCCATTTGACGCGCCGCGGGCAAGGTGGACATGCGCTGGCCGGTGCTCCACTCTTGGTGTCCCGCGGCAAAACAGCGGCGTGTCCGCATTGCAAGGCCGGATGCAATGGCGTACATATGCAATGTGTTGAAAATCAAGCGAGGCGATGCGTGAACCAGTATAAAACCTTGGCGGATGCGCTTGAAACCGAGGTGCTCAGCGAAATGGCCGGCACCTTCTTTGGCGCGCGCAAGGCATTGGAAAATCAGGCCGAAGATCTGATGCTCGCGGTGGAGAGCCTGCGTCCCGTCGCCTCAAAGGTTTTTGCGCGCGTGCTGTTTTTGCGCACCTTGCTGCTCGGGCCGGAGGGCGAGGCGGCCCTGTTCGCCGCCCTTGGCCTGCCGCCGCAGTTTCAAGACGTTCAGCCACATCGCGGTGACCGCGCCTGGCGGCCGGATAGCCTGCCTTTCGCCCTGCTGCCGTCCTCGCGCTTCGCCAAGGCCGTGCTGCTGGCTTATGGCGAGGTGGCGCACGCTTGCGAGGTCTACATGGCTGGCGAATACATTGACGACCCGGAGCACAAGGGGCGCAAGCGCATGAGCCCGAACTACAAGACCGTGGAGAGCCTGTGCGCGGCGCTCAATGCGCGCGTGGCCAAGCTCAACGCGGAGATGGAGCCCTCGGCCGTGCTGCAGTATGCGCGGAACATCGGCACCCAGGAGCAGCCCGGTCAGGGCTCCATTACGAATTTGCTTGGGGCGGAGAGCCTGGACAAGGGGCTCATGTTCAGCCCGGTGGACTTTGCCGGGCTTGGGCTGTGGCGCGCGCCGCAGTTGCCCGCCCTGGAGTCTTGCGAATCGAAGCTGAGCGCTTTCGCCAAGGCGTTCTACGGCGCCCACGCGGATGATGCGCGGCGGGTTATGCAGGATTATTAGACGAAGGGCGTCTAGCCTGCGGCGGCAATACTGGCCATGATGGCCGCGATGACCTCGTCCGCGCGCTCCACGGGAACCTGACAGGTGCCGACCTTGTCGTGGCCGCCGCCGCCGTATTCCAGCATAAGCTTGCCCACGTTGGTCTTGCAGTTGCGCTTCAAAATGCTGTGGCCCACGGTGATGACCACGTTCTGCTTCCGCACGCCCCACATGATCTGCATGCTGATGTTGCACTTGAGAAACAGCGTGTACACCAGGAACCGGTTGCCGGCGTATATGAGATCCTCGCTGCGCAGGTCGGTGACGATGATATTCTCATGCGCTTTGGAGGTGCGCCGAAGCATGTCCACAAACAGGCGGGACTGTTCGATGTACACAGCCACGCGTTCGTCGACATCGTGCAGCTTCAGGATCTCCTCGGCCTTCATGGTGCGGCAGTAGTCGATCATGTCGAGCATGAGCTGGTAGTTGCTCACGCGGAATTCCTTGAACCGGCCCAGGCCCGTGCGCGGGTCCATGATGAAGCCCAAAAGGATCCAGCCCTTGGGGTCGGCTATCTCCTGGGCGGTCAGGTTGCCGCTGTCCACCTTGTCCACGGCTTCGAGCATGGTGTGCAGGTGCTTGGGCAGTTTGGCCTCGCCATCAAAATATTCCCAGATGACGCGCGCGCAGCTCCGCAGCGGTTTGGCCGAGCCCTTGAAAACAAGGTCTTTGCTGACGCGCGACTGCTCGCTGGTGTGGTGGTCGAACCACATGCCGCAGCCGGGAACGTAGGGCACGTTGGCCAGCACGTCGTTCTCCGTCACGGTGATGAGTCCATCTTGCAGGTCCTTTGGGTGGGCGAAAAGATAGTCGTCAATGATCCCAAGCTCTTTGAGCAGCACCGAACAGGCAAGTCCATCGAAGTCGGAACGTGTCACAAGACGCATGGGCGATCCTTTGGCTGTATGTGAACGCGGCATAATACGATTACATTTCATTATGCCGATGACAAAGGGCCTGTCAATATTGAGGCGCGTTTAGTGTGGCTGTTCCGGGTGCGGGTGGGCGTGTGCGTGCCAGTGCAGTTCTGCCGCGGCTTCGCGCACCAGACGGCCATTTTCGATGGTATAAAAATGATTGGCGACGAGGTTCAAAAAATCCCAATCGTGAGAGACGATGAGCACCGCCGCGTCCAGATGCTCCAGGATGTGGGCCAAACGGTGGCGGGTGTCGGGATCGAGGCTGGCCGTGGGTTCGTCGAGCAGCAATGCCTTGGGGTGCATGGCCAGCACCCCGGCCAGGGTCACCAGTTTTTTCTCTCCGCCGGAAAGCCGGTGCGTCAGCCGGTCCTCAAAGCCATCCAGTCCGACAAATGCCAGCGCCTCCCTTGCCTCGCGCGTGGCCTCGGAAGTGGAAAGCCCCAAATTGAGCGGGCCGAAGGCCACATCGTCGAGCACTGTGGGAAATAATATTTGATCATCCGCGTGCTGGAGCAGAAAGCCGACATCACGCCGCAGTTGGAAAAAATCCGCCTCGGTGCGCGCTGGCCTGCCCAGGTGCAGCACTTCGCCGTCTTGTGCGGGTAAAAGTCCCATCATAACCGAGAGCAGGGTTGTTTTGCCGCAACCGTTGGGGCCAAACAGCCCGGCGCGTTCGCCCGGAGCCAGAGCGAAGTCAATGCCATCGAGCACGGCATGCCCCGTTGTGGCGTAGGCATAGCGCACATGCCGGAGGGCGAGAAGCGGAACGTCAGACATGCACTAACTCCAGCGTGACGAGGCAGACGGCTAAAACCGTCGCGAAAGTCAGAAACAGTGTTTCGCCCAGCCCGGTGCGGAAGGTGCGCAACGTGCTGAAGCGGCCCGAGAAGCAGCGCAGCAGCATGGCCCGGCGGGTCATTTCCGCCCGGCGCATGGCGCCCACCAGCACCATGGCCAAAAGCGAGGCCAGGGTGCGGTAGGTGTGCATGCTTGTGCGCGGACGAAAGCCGCGCAGCCTGGCGGCGGTGAAAAGTCTGCGCTGTTCGTCGCTGATGACATGAATGAAGCGGTAAGTGAACAGGAAAAGGAACACGAGTTTGGGCGGCACGCGCAGACGGTGCATGGCCTGCCCCAGGGCGGCCGCATCGGATGTCGCAATCAGGGCGAGAAAAATCAGCATGATGGAGTTGGTCTTGAGGCTGATGAGCACGGCTTGGCGGACGCCTTGAGTTGTTCCCGTCAGGGGGCCGAGATGAAACGCCGGCTCTCCGGGCGTGCTGAAGGGCAAAAACAACCACAGAAAGACCACGAAGGCGTTGACCGTGACTAGCCGCCGCCACAAACAGGGGCCGGAAGCCCGGCCAGACGATGAGCCCCCGCAACAGCCAGCGCCAGCGCTGGCGCTGGCCAGCTTGGGCTCACGGCAAGGATGCAGGCCAGCATGGTCGCCACTGCGAGCTTGGCGCGCGGGTCTGCCCGGTGCAGAAAGGAATCGCCGGTGGCGAAGGGCTCGTCGATCACTTGGCGCTGCGGTTCTTGCGGCGGCTGGCGGCAAAGGCCAGCACGCCGAAAAGGCCCACGATGTAGCCGATGCCGCCGATGATTTCGGTGGGGCCGGGGCTTTTTTCTGCGGATTCCAAAAGCATGCGCTTCACTGGCGCCATTTTGCTCTCCACGGCTTGGTCCACTGCCTGGGTCACTATGCGCGTGAGCGCCGCCTCGTCCAGGGCCGGGCCAGCGGGCGCCGCATCCTGCTTGGTTGTGGCCTGAGACGCGGATTGCGCCGACGCCTTGTCTGCTGCTTTTGCAGCGTTTTTCGGCACTGCCCGAGACGTTGTTCCCGTGGCGTTTGCCGGTTGCGAAGGGGCGGGAGCCGCAGCGGCTTTCAACGCGGCGAATTCCGTGACGCGCACGATGGTCTCGCTTTGGTGGCCTTCTCCAGCCTTCAGCAGCAGCTTCAGGTCGTGGCCGGAAGCGACGGCCTGCTGCGGCACCGGGATGGTCAGGCCGCCCTTGTCGTCCGTGGTGCCGGTTGCGAGCACCGCGCCGGTCTGGGCGTCAAGGACGCTGACCGCGCCATGGATCACCTTGTCTTTTTTGGAGAAGAAACAATCCGCCACGATATTTTTGCCTTCCACATAGGCAAAGATGTTGACCTTGTGGGCCAACGCCTGCTGGGGCAGAGCCAGCAGGGCCACAAACAACAAGGGAAGCAGCCGCTGCGCGCGCATTAGCGATCCTCCGCATTGGAACCGCCAAGGCGGCCAGATTCGTTGGTGAAGCTTGAAGTGAAGATTTCCGGCTGCACCTTGGTCAGGTAGCCGACAACCAGCACTGTGAAAAAGCCCTCGGCGATCATGATCGGCAAGTGAGCCACGACGAGCACCTGCGCCGCGTGGAAGAACCCTTCATCGGTAAGGCAAGCGCGGTGGAGGTGAACAGCGTGGCCAAAGCACCGAAGCGAACCG
>Ga0183099_1000783_pt1 | contig 20826 bp, 17 predicted proteins | sample Biomet1_FD_127788 | JGI IMG/M metagenome (GOLD analysis project Ga0183099, IMG submission 127788) | Microbial communities from bioreactor (seeded with anoxic lake sediment) at LBNL, California, USA - Biofuel metagenome 1 | ecosystem: Engineered > Bioreactor > Anaerobic > Unclassified ...
AAAATTTGGCGATAAAGTGCGGGCCACGATTATTGCGACGGACTTTATCGATGGCGTGATCACGCCGCGGGCGGTTTCGCCGCCCACAGCAGAACCGGAAGGTTTAGAGGTGCCGAAGTTTTTAGGGCATTTTGTTGAGCATGGAGCCGCGGAAACGGCCGGGCTGCCGAAATTCAACCTGCCCAATAGTGCCCAAGTGCCGAAATTTAAGCCGGACAAAAAGGAATAGCCGATGAACGTCATGCTGAGCTGCCGCCAGGCGGCTCTTTTTGGTGTAAGGATTGCTTGCAGCGACGGTGAATTCATATTAAAATGAAGAAATAAAATAGAGAAACGCGGGGTATTTATAGAATGTTAGGGAAATTTTCACGGACAGAACTTTTATTGGGAGCGCCGGGAATGCAAAAATTGGCGGACAGTAAAGTCGCAGTATTCGGGGTCGGCGGGGTCGGATCTTTTGTGGCTGAAGGACTGGCGCGCAGCGGCATTGGTCATATTGTCCTCATTGACGATGATTTGATCTGCCTGACCAATATCAACCGCCAGATTCATGCGACGACCAAGACCGTTGGCCAGCCCAAGGTTGAGATGATGAAGCAGCGAATCCTGGAGATCAATCCCGCAGCAAAAGTCACGACAATCCAGAAATTCTATTTGCCGGATAATGCGGCCGAATTCATTCAAGCGGATTATGATTATATCGTTGATGCCATCGATACGGTAACGGCTAAAATTGATCTTGTGCTGCAGGCTAAGGGAAAAAACATCCCGATCATCAGCAGCATGGGGGCTGGCAATAAACTCGATCCGACTGCTTTTCAGATAGCGGATATCTATCAGACGACTGTTTGTCCGCTGGCGAAGGTCATGCGCAAGGAACTTCGGGCCCGCAAGGTGGAAGCGCTTAAAGTGGTGTATTCAAAAGAAATGCCGGTTAAACTCGCCGGTCCGAGTGGCTGTGGGGGGAATGCATTTGCCCGCCGGGCAGCGCTCGCAGCTGTGATATGCGCCGGGCTGTTCCCGGCAGCGTTGCCTTTGTGCCGTCGGTTGTCGGCCTGATCATTGCCGGCGAAGTGATCAAGGATTTGATCAAGGGAATATAAGGCGATATATTTTTAGTCTGATGATTAGAGGCGGAGGGGTTTTATGCGTGTTTCGGTTTTAGGGTGTGGCCGCTGGGGGACTTTTTTGGCTTGGTATGCCAATCATATCGGCCATGATGTAGTGCTGTGGGGGCGTGAAGGCTCAAAACGATTTGCTGAACTGCAAGCGAGCAGACAAAATGAATATTTGGTTTTGCCGGAGACGGTGAAGCTGACGAATTCGCTGGCGGAAGCCTTGGCGTTTGCAGACAGGATCATCATATCGATCAGTTCGCAACAGCTGCGTTCGTTTGGGACGCAGCTGCTGCAGCATGGCGATTTGACATCCAAGATATGCATCCTCTGCATGAAGGGGTTGGAAATTGGCACGGGCAAGCGACTGTCTGTTGTCCTGGCTGAAAGCATCGGCGAAGACAAGCAGATTGCCGTATGGGTAGGTCCCGGGCATGTGCAGGATTTTACGCGAGGAATTCCCAATTGCATGGTTATCGGTTCACAGCAACCGGCAGTGACAGAAAAACTCGTGGCGGAATTCAGCAGTTCCCTGATTCGTTTTTATTACGGGGAAGATCTGCTGGGCATCGAAATCGGCGCTGCAGCGAAAAACGTCATCGGAATTGCTGCCGGCATGCTCGACGGCCTTGGCTATAGCAGTCTGAAAGGCGCGCTTATGGCGCGTGGTACAGCGGAGCTGTCGCGCATTATCGGCGCCCTGGGGGGCGATTCGATGACGGTATATGGTTTAAGCCATCTCGGCGATTATGAGGCGACACTTTTTTCACCGCACAGCAATAACCGGCGGTTTGGTGAAAATTGGGTAAAACAGGCGACTTCAGACAAGCTGGCCGAAGGCGTTTACACGGTCGAGGCCTTGCTGGATCTGTCCCGGGAAGCGGCAGTGGAACTGCCGATTTGCCGTGCTGTTTACGAAATCATCGTCAACCGCAGGGATGCACAGGAGCAGCTTTTGGATTTGTTTTTGCGACCGCTTAAGGCGGAGTAGGCTTTATTGACTAAAAAAATGGAAATTGTTATACTATAAGAGATTATAGTAGTGTAGTTTTTTGCAAAGGCAATATATTTATGGATATAAAAGTGCACTGTAGAAGGAAATAGCTGATATTTTCTTTTGACAATGCACTTTTTTGTCATGGGATAGCTTGTTCGCGAGATGTACATTATTAAAAACAGGAGGTTTTTTAATGGAAGTATTGGGAAATTGGGTCGCCGCCGTCAATGAAGTTCTTTGGTCGTACGTTCTGATTATCATGCTGATTGGCATCGGGGCGTATTTTTCTTTTATCAGCCGGTTTGTTCAGTTGCGGATGCTGAAGGAAATGTTTCGTTTGGTTACTGAGGGGGTTGGGCAAAAAACGCAGGGGCTGCATGTTTCTTCATTTCAGGCCTTTTGCATCAGCACCGCTTCCCGGGTGGGCGTCGGCAACATTGCCGGCATTGCGATCGCCATTGTCATGGGGGGGCCAGGGGCGATCTTTTGGATGTGGTTTATTGCGGCAATTGGTGCTGCCAGCGGTTTTGTGGAAAGCACTTTGGCGCAGATTTATAAAGTTCGCGGCAAATACGGCAATTTCCGCGGCGGTCCGGCTTATTACATAAAAAATGCGCTCGGCAGCACGAAAGCGGCTATCTTCTTTGCGGTTCTGATCAGCATAACGTACGGGCTGATTTTTAATTCCGTGCAGGCCAATACGATTACCATAGCGACTGAAACGGCTTTTGGCATCGATCGTTTCGCGATGGGAATTAGCATTGCCATTTTGACGGCAATCGTCATTTTTGGCGGCGTCAGCCGCATTGCCAAGGTTAGCGAATGGATGGTTCCGATTATGGCCGGGTTTTATATTCTTACCGCATTTTACATTGTAATCGTCAATATAAAACTCGTACCGGATATGTTGTATCTGATCGTATCCTCGGCTTTTCAGTGGGATGCTGCCCTCGGAGGCGGCATCGGTGCGGCGCTGATGACCGGAATCAAGCGAGGGTTGTTTTCCAATGAAGCTGGCATGGGATCAGTACCGAATGCAGCCGCTACGGCGGATGTAACGCATCCGGTAAAACAGGGGTTGGTTCAGGCGGTTGGGGTGTTTTTTGATACGATGATCGTCTGCACTTCCTCGGCGTTTATTGTCCTGCTGTCAGGCGATTATACCCAGGCGGTGAACGCACAGGGCGTTCAACTGACCGGTGTGGAACTGGTGCAGGCGTCCTTGGCATTGCACCTTGGCTCTTGGGCCCCGGGCCTGTTGGCGTTTTTTATTGTGATGTTTGCCTTTAGTTCGATTGTCGGCAATTACTATTATGGCGAAAGCAATATCAATTTCTTTAAAGCCAAGCCAGTTTATTTACTGGTCTTTCGGATTTTCGTTGTCGCCATGGTTCTCTTTGGCTCCGTGGCGAAGATTTCCTTGGTATGGGATTTGGCGGATCTGTTTATGGCGCTGATGGCGATGACTAATTTGATTGCGATTGTACTGCTTGGGAAATACGCTTTTATTGCTTTGTGGGATTATCAGAAGCAGCAGGCCATGGGTATTAAAGAGCCGGTTTTCCGGGCGTCGACACTGCCTTCGCAGAAAGGCATTGAAGTCTGGAAGGACTGAGCTCTTTTCGTGGGAAATAAAAAACCGGCTGCGCAGCAGTCGGTTTTTTTTATGGGGATTTATTCTTTTCGCGGTTGATAGCTGTCCCGGGCGATCAACAGGGGTGGGAAGATTGTTTTTGACGGGATTAGATCCACATCCCCCGTTAAAATTTTTGTCAGCGTTTCAACAGCTGCCGGACATAGGACATCCAGCCGGTTATCCATGCTGGTAAGCGATGGTGTAGAGCACTCGGCGAGAACGGAATTATTGCAGCCGATGACGGGGATGTGTTTGCGTTTATTTTTGCCAAAAGCTGTTAAAGCCTTTTGCGCTCCTATGGCCAGAAGGTCTTCGGACGCGATAATTGCCGAAAACGGGATTTTGTTTTCAATCAGCTGCTGCGTGATGTTTTCGGCGGCAATTAAATCGGCCGCGGTCAATGTGCGGGGAATGCGCTGAACCAGGGCTGGATTTTTATCCAAGCCATACGTTTCTACGGCTAAGTGATAGCCTTCCAGTTTTTGTTTGCCGCTGTAGGTCAAGGAATCATAGAGATACAGGATGGATTTGTGCCCCTCTTTGGCCAGAAGCTCAACCGAGCGCCGAACGCCGTCTTTTTCATCGCAGATGATGGAATAGATATTAGGCCGTTCGATCAGGCCGTTGATGGTGATGATCGGGAGTTTTTTTGCGGCCTCTTCGAGATGGGAATTGTCCATTTCTTCCCGGAATGGCGAGCCGATCAGTATAATGGCGTCTACATGTTTGCTGAGAAGCAGCTGCAGGTATTTCTTTTTGTGGGAAAGCTCATTGCCCGTGCAGCTGAGAATGACGTCCAGACCGCGCTTCCGGAGATCTCGTTCCACCAGGGAAACCGCTTTGGCAAAATAGGCATCGGATACATCCGTGCAAAGTATGCCGATCATTTTCATCGAATTCAAGCCTAACCCGCGGGCAAACGGATTAGGCGTATAATTTTGTTCGTTCATCGCACTCAAAACTTTTTCACGGGTTTTTGGACTGACTTTTGTGCTGCCGTTGAGTACCCGGGAAACTGTAGCAATTGATACATCGCAGGCCTTGGCTATGTCGTAAATAGTCATAAGTCACCTCCAAAGAAAAATTTTAGTATCATTTTTAAGTATAACGTAAATTTTTTCAATAGCAATAGAAAATAAGAAAAATGCAAGTGCTTACAGGATAAAATATTTAAAATATTGTGTGGAATCAAAATGAAAAGAGCAAATATTTGCGGGCTGGGCGAAAAAACAAGGCTGAATTTTTCGCAAACCCGGAATAACGTAAAATTTTTCGAAGAAGTACGCTTTAATTATGTTGACATATATTCGATAAATGCCTACAATGTAATTGTAAGTGTTTACAACATGTTTTTATTTGTAAGCGGTTACAAATAAAGTACAGGCGGAAACGGGCCATTGGCAGCGAAAAAGAAGCACCCGTACTTCTTTATTGAAGCAATAATTGGAAAATTTAAAAGTTTTAAGCAAAAGCGAAAAATCGCAACAAAAATAGAGGCAATGCGATGCCGCAAGACAAATGCAAACGTAGTCAATCGCAGGCGGAACTGGATGGGCAGTAGCGAATACAGGGAAACTTGCTGCATAAAATCAGGAGAAGAGGTTATTTTTTATGAAAGAATTTATGGGAAAAGATTTTTTATTGGAAAATGAAACGGCAAAGAAGCTGTTTCATGAGCATGCGGCCAAGATGCCGATTATCGATTACCACTGTCATATCAATCCGCAGCAAATCGCGGAAAATCATGCGTTTAAGAATATTGCCGAAGCCTGGCTGGGCGGTGATCATTACAAATGGCGCATGATCCGCTCGAACGGGGTAGCGGAAACATACATTACGGGCAAGGAGTCGACGGATCGTAGAAAAATTCCAAAAGTTTGCAGAAGCTTTGCCGCGGGCGATCGGGAATCCGCTCTATCATTGGACGCACCTCGAGTTGCAGCGTTATTTCGGCTGCACAACACCGCTTAATGGTGAAACGGCTGAAAGTATTTGGAATCTCTGTAATGAAAAAATTGCGCAGCCGGATATGTCCGTCCAGGGAATCATCAAGCAATCCAATGTCAAAGTGATTTGCACAACAGATGATCCGGCGGATGACCTGCGCTGGCATAAAAAGATAAAAGAAGATGGTAACTGTGCGGCTAAAGTTTTGCCGGCGATGCGCCCGGATGCTGCCATGCGCATTGAAAAACCGGGGTTTGCGCCTTACATAAAACGTCTGAGCGAAGTGGCTGGAATAAAGATTCAGACGATGGCGGATATTCGCGCCGCGCTGGAAAAACGCATGGATTTCTTCGGGGAAATGGGTTGCAAGGCTTCGGATCATGCGTTGGAATACGTGTTTTGCCGCGAAGTCAGTGAAGCTGCTGTGGATGCCATCATAAAAAAAGCATTGCATGGTGAGGCTTTGAGTGTTGCAGAAGTCGAAAGCTACAAGACGGCAATGCTCTTGTTCTTGGGCGAATCCTATGCCAAACGCGGTTGGGCCATGCAGATTCATTATTCGGCGCTGCGCGACAATAATGCCCTGCAATTTGCGAAACAGGGTCCGGATACGGGTTTTGACTGTATCGCTTCCTATAATTGCGGCGAAGGTCTTGTGCAGCTGCTGGATGCACTCAATAAAAACGGCAATTTGCCGAAACTGGTCATTTATTCGTTGAATCCGAATGATAATGCCATGATTGCGACGATTATCGGCTCCTTTCAGGGACCGGAAGTCGCCGGCAAAATTCAGCACGGGGCTGCCTGGTGGTTCAATGATACAAAGACGGGCATGATCGAACAGGCTGTCAATTTAGCTAATCTTTCTGTTTTGGGGAACTTTATCGGCATGCTTACGGATTCGCGGTCATTTCTTTCTTACACACGGCATGAGTATTTTCGCCGCATCCTATGCAATCTGATTGGCACTTGGGTCGAAAATGGTGAATATCCGGCAGATATGGAATATTTGGGGAAATTAGTAGAAGATATTTCCTATAATAATGCAGCGGATTATTTTAAATTTTAAAAGCAGCACGCAAAAATACTGGGGCTAAGGTTCTCAGGTAGTGCATAAAAGATAGAAGGAGCATGGGTATGCAAAAAATCAATGAGGTTTATAGCAGAAGTGAACGTCCGATTAAAGTTTTGCAGTTTGGTGAAGGAAATTTCTTGCGCGGGTTCGTCGATTATGGAATTGACGTAGCAAATGAACGCGGCCAGTTTGACGGTGATGTCGTCATCGTCAAGCCGCGTCCGGGCATTCTGGCTAAATTCAAGGCGCAGGACAATCTTTATACGGTAGCGTTGCGCGGGATAAAAAATGGCAAGGTTTACCAGGAAGATCGCGTTATCACCTGCGTGCAACAGGTATTGGGTGCGTATGAAGACTATGAAGCGTTTATGGGTTTGGCAAAACTCGAGTCATTGGAATTTGTTGTTTCCAATACGACGGAAGCCGGCATCGTATTTGAAGCCGGGGATGCTTTGGCAGACTGCCCGGCTAAGTCTTATCCGGCCAAATTGACGAAGTTTTTATACGAACGCTTCCGCTTTTTCGGCGGAGCTGCTGATAAGGGATTGGTTTTGCTGCCCGTAGAACTCATTGAAGACAACGGGATAAAGCTCAAGGAATGCGTCCTGCAATACGCTGATCTTTGGCAGTTGGGAGCGGCATTTAAAGACTGGCTGGAAGCGGCCAATGTATTTGCCGGAACTCTGGTTGATCGGATTATCACCGGTTATCCACAGGATAAGATTGCTGAGCTCAGCGAAAAATGGGGCTATGAAGATGATCTGGCTGTTATGGGAGAGCCTTTCGGCCAGTGGGTTATCGAAGCGCCTGACAGCGTGAAAGAACGCCTGGCGATTTCATCGGAGGAGCTTTCAGTCGAATTTACGGAAAATCTCAAGCCATATAAGGAACGCAAGGTGCGTATTTTAAATGGGGCACATACTTCATTTGCCTTGAGTTCTTATTTGGCTGGTAAGACGTATGTGAAAGAGTGCCTAGAAGATCCGATCATCCGCCGGGAAATCGAGGCGATCGTCCTCGACGAGATCGTGCCGACGGTTCATCTGCCCCGGGAAAATTCGGAGCAGTTTGCCCGCTTCGTATTTGAACGCTTTGAAAATCCGTTCGTCAAACATGCCCTGCTTTCGATTTCATTGAATTCCGTATCGAAGTGGCGGGCTAGGGATTTACCTACGCTCAAGGATATTTACGCACGCGATGGGAAATTGCCGGAACTGCTGACATTCTCTTTTGCGGCACTGCTCGCTTTTTATCGGACGAGTGAAATGCAGGAGGGTTTCTTGGTTGGCCGACGAGGGGCAGAAAGGTATGAGATTTCGGATGACGCGGCTGTTTTGGAGTTTTTCCGGGATAATTCGGCAAAGGCGACAAGTGCGTTCGTCAAGGCAGCAACTGCCAGAACGGATTTCTGGGGAGAAGATCTTGGCGCTATGGCTGGTTTTAACGCACAGGTGACAGCGGATCTGGAGCTTATTGAAGAAAAGGGTATGCTGCAGGCCATTGCTGCCATGCTTGAGAAGAAATAAATTTGAGGGATACTGATATGCAGAAGTTATATAAAATCCATGATAAAGATAATGTTGCAGTCGCCGTAGAGGCGTTGCAGGAAGACGAGAAACTGGCGGTAAATGGGACTGAAATTGTGCTCACCGCGGCTGTTCCAGCAGGCCATAAAGTGGCTCTGCGGGCGATTGCTGCTGGCGAAAACATCCTGAAATACGGCTGCCCCATCGGCACAGCTAAGGAAGATATAGCGGCCGGTGCCTGGGTGCATACGCATAACGTCAAATCCCGTCTGGGCGATCTGCTCGATTATCAATATGAGCCGGAAGCGTTGGTAGAGCCGGCAAAAATTTCTCGTGAATTTATGGGGTACAAGCGGGCTGATGGGCGTGTCGGCATCCGCAATGAAGTCTGGATTATTCCGACGGTCGGCTGCGTCAATTCGATTGCCCGCTGCATCGAAACGGCTGCCCAGCAATTCAAGACGACAACGATTGACGGCGTCTATGCCTACAGCCATCCATACGGCTGCTCACAACTGGGAGATGATCAGCTCCATACGCAGAAATTTTTGCGCGGACTGATCAACAGTCCCAATGCCGCCGCCGTTCTGGTGCTGGGACTTGGCTGTGAAAACAATCAGATCGAGTTGATGAAAGAAATCATCGGACCTTATGATGAAAAGCGCATCAAATTTCTCGTCTGCCAGGAACAGGAAGACGAAGTGGCTGTGGCTTTAGAAATGATGGAAGAGCTTTGCGAATATGCTGCAGGTTTCCAACGGGAAAAGTGCAGTGCAGCCAATTTGGTTATCGGCTTAAAATGCGGCGGTTCGGATGGGTTTTCCGGCATTACGGCGAATCCGCTGGTCGGCGAAATTTCCAACAAAATCATCGCGGCCGGTGGAACATCGATTTTGACAGAAGTGCCGGAAATGTTCGGGGCAGAAACCCTGCTGATGAATCGGTGCCGCAATCAGGCTGTATTTGAAAAGACCGTGCATTTGATCAATGATTTCAAAGCGTATTTTATGCGCTATGGGGAAAAAATCAATGAAAACCCTTCACCGGGCAATAAAGCTGGCGGCATCACTACGTTAGAGGATAAGTCGCTCGGCTGCGTGCAAAAAGGCGGTTCGGCAATTGTCGAAGATGTTCTTGCCTATGGCGACAGCGTTAGGGTAAAAGGCCTGAATCTGCTCGAAGCACCGGGCAATGATCTGATTGCGGCCAATGCCCTGGCAGCGGCCGGGGCACATATGGTACTGTTTACAACGGGGCGTGGCACACCGTTTTCTTCGCCGGTGCCGACGCTGAAGATAGCCAGCAATTCTGAACTGGCCGGTTTCAAAAAGAATTGGATTGATTTTGATGCCGGGCAGCTCTTGCATGGGCGGACGATGGAGGATTTAGCCGAAGAATTTTTTGCCTTCATCCTGGCGGTCGCCTCGGGCACGCAGCGGGCAAAATCAGAAGCGTTGGATAAGCATGAACTGGCGATTTTCAAGGACGGAGTGACCTTATAAGCTGTTTCCGGGGGGATGCGAAAGCTTGAGGCCTATACGCAGGCGCTAGATAAAGGGGAAGGTTGGTTGCAATTGAAGAGCAGTATGGCAGAACGGACTGCTCTTTTTCTCTGAGAAATATTGTAAGCGGTTTCAAAAAATGGTGGTTTTTGCCGAAAACATTATTTGGTAACGAATAAGATTTTTCCGATAGTGTTTTCAGTCCCAGCAAGAGAGAGGAGCAAGTGGATGCAGTTCGTATGGAATGAAGAACTCTATCAAGAGATTGCGGCGGCGGTTCAGTTTGGCACAGTGGTTGACGGATCGACTCGTGTATATGATATAACTGCGGCGGATTACGCTCCGTTGATTCGGCCAGTGTCAGAAAATTATTTCATCCATCCCGACGGCCCGTACCAGGGCGAAAAAAAAGAGATTGGACACGATGAGACTTATAAAAATAAAAAACTGCGGCGGCAGGAACAGACCGTCAGCTTTTACGGCAACGCCATACAACAGGCGATTGATGATGCCTTCGCAGCCGGAGGCGGAAGGGTCCTGGTTCCGGCGGGAACCTATTATACAGGGGCGATTGAGCTCAAGTCGAATGTTGAAATCCATTTGGCGAAGCAGGCAGTGCTGCGCTTTGTCCGCAATAAGAGCAATACCTATTATCCTTTGGTTTTTAGCCGCTGGGAAGGCGTGGAATGCCTGAATTTTTCGCCGTTTATTTATGCTTTTGCGGCAGAAAACATAGCAGTTACCGGGCCGGGAACATTGGACGGAGCCGCCGATGAATTCAACTGGATGCCTTGGAAATTCGGCTATTTTGGCGAACGCAATCAAGAAGTCCAGCGGCAAAGGCTGTTCGCTTTTGGTGAAGCGGGCGTTCCGGTAGAGCAGCGCTTGTTTGCCGATACGGTATCGACGTTGCGGCCACCATTTATCCAGCCGTATCGCTGCAAAAACGTCCGGATTGAAGATGTTCATATCATAAACTCACCGTTTTGGGAGATCAATCCGGTGCTTTGCCAAAATGTAAAAATCAGCCGCGTGCAGATTGCTACGAATCTTTACAATAATGACGGGGTGGACCCAGAGTCCTGCAGCAACGTATTGATTGAGGACTGTTCGTTTTTGACGGGGGATGACTGCATTGCCATCAAGTCTGGCCGAAACAATGATGGCCGCCGCATTGGGGTGCCCTCCCAAAACATCATCATCCGAGGCAATCATTTCGGCGATGGGCATGGCGGAATAACCATCGGCAGTGAAATATCCGGCGGGGTGCAGAATGTTTTTGCCCATGATAACTATTTTGACAGTGCGCAGCTTGACTACCCGATCCGCTTTAAGACGAATTCCTATCGGGGTGGTAAATTGGAAAATGTTTACATCAAAGACAGCGTGGTCAATAAATCAAAACTGGCCGTTGTTCACGCGGACTTCTTTTACGAAGAAGGCGACAGCGGGCCGTATCTGCCGAAGCTGCGCAACATAACTTTGGAAAATATCCAGACGGCGCCTGGCGGCCTGATTGATGCCGAACATGCGCTATACCTTAAAGGTTTTACGGCAGCGCCGATTGAAAATGTCACGTTGCAGCATGTCAGGCTGAATGGAGTGCAGGGAGAAACGGTCTTGCGCAATGTCAAGGATTTGCGGCTGATTGATGTCAGGATCAACGGCAAGCAACAGAAAGATCAGGTTATTTGCGCGGATGATGCCGGAATAATAAGCGTATAAATTGAATCTTGGTGAACCGATACCCAAAAACGGTTCTAAGATAAATAACAGAATATATATATACTTAAAACAAAAGAGAATCAGAAGAATTTTCATAATCTTAAAAAGATACGCAAGATAAAAAACATACGATCAACTGAATGGGAAGGTGGAACAATGGACGAATTGCAGACCTGGAAAAATGAGTGCAAGGCTCATAAAATGGTGGATATCCTGAATAAGAAGCATTTTAAAGCTTCTTATGCCGAGGATTTAGCGCAGGCTAAGCAGCAGCTTCTCGCTATGCTTGGGGAAGGTGCCAGCGTTGCGATCGGCGGGTCGCATACTTTGGCGCAGATGGGGATGGTAGAAACCTTGCGGCAGGGAAATTATAGATTTTTCGATCGTTATCAAAAGCTGCCGTTTGATCCGGATATCGTAGAGATTCACCGGCAGGCACTTACGGCAGATTATCTGCTGACGGGAACCAATGCGGTCACCGAAAACGGTGAACTCGTCAATACGGATTGTACCGGTAACAGGGTTGCTCCGATGATCTTTGGGCCAAAGCATGTGATTGTCGTTGTCGGTGTCAACAAGCTGGTTAAAAATATCGAGGCGGCTTTTGCGAGGATACAAGAAATTGCTCCGATGAATTCAAAGCGGATCCATCACGAAACTCCATGTGCTGAGAGTGGCTTTTGCCAGGATTGTGACTGTAAAAAACGAATCTGTAACTTTACGACAATCATACATAATGGCATAAAATTTGAAGGCCGTATTTCTGTAATTGTTGTAGCGGAAGAACTTGGATATTGAGAGGAGAAAAATGATGAAGAATTATGCAAAATGGATGGCGGATTCCGTAATCGCGCGCAATACAAATCTAACGGATCACTGGGGTTATGAATACGGCTTGACTTTGGATGGCATTTACCAGGTTTGGCAGGAAACCGGGGAAAAAAAATATTTGGCTTATATCATAAAAACCATGGATTCCTTTATCGGTGAGGATGGAAGCATCAAGGGCTACCGAGCTGAGGAGTACAATATCGATCATTTGAATAACGGTAAGATTCTCTTGCGGTTGTTTAAAGAAACCGGAGAGAAAAAATATAAAATAGCCGTAGATCATCTGCGCGGCCAGATTACCTCGCATCCGCGTACTTCAGAAGGGGTTTTCTTTCATAAGGAAATTTATCCGCATCAGATATGGCTCGATGGACTTTATATGGGGGCAGCCTTTTATGCCGCCTATGCTACGGACTTTGCTGAAAAGGAAGCTTTTGATGATATTGCAAAGCAGTTTGTTATTGCTGAAGCACATCTGCGCGATCCGCATACCGGTCTTCTTTATCATGCTTGGGATGAAAAACGTCAGCAGCCTTGGGCCGATCCTGAGACCGGATTGTCCGCCCATTTTTGGGGTCGTTCGGTTGGCTGGTATGTGATGGCTTTGGTTGATGTGCTGGAACTGTTCCCGGAAAACAATCCGCATAAGCCTGAAATCTGCGCGATTTTGCAGCGGGCGGTTGAAGGTCTGCTTAAGGTGCAGGATAAGGCATCGCATGTATGGTATCAAGTGCTTGATCAGGGCAGCCGCAAAGGAAATTATTTGGAAGCTTCTGGTTCCAGTATGATCGTTTATGCATTGCTCAAAGGCGTACGTCTGGGGTATTTGCCAGCAAGTTTAAAAGAAACGGCATTGACGGCTTTTTCTGGTCTTGTCGAGGAATTTATTGCGGAAACGAAGTCCGGCCTGATCAATTTAAATAAAGTGTGTTACGTCGCCGGTCTCGGCGGCAAAGATAAACGCGATGGCAGTTTTGCTTATTATATCAGCGAACCGATCGTCAGCAATGAACCAAAAGGGTTGGGCCCGTTTATCATGGCAGCACAGGAAAAAGAAAGATTGGCTAACGCATAACGGCTAAGGCCGAAGGTGCCAGAAATTGGGGTTATACAGCACGCAGTGAAAGAAATGGGCAACATGGCATAAGCATGGGGTATATTACGAAGGAGGAGTAAAAGAATGGCAATACAGAAAAAAGTAACACTAAAAAACATCATAGGGTATGCTTCCGTAAACTTCCTGGGTAGTGGTTCGCAATTATTGATTTCACTTTGGCTCATGTATTTCTACACGACGATGTGCAATTTGAATGCACTGGAGGCCAGCGCCATCTTTACGACGGCAAGAATTATCGATGCCATTGGCAATCCGATTATGGGATTTGTTACGGATAATTTCCTGCGCACGAAGCTCGGCCGCAAATTTGGTCGCAGAAGATTTTTTATTCTGATGGGGATACCTGTCATCACGGTTGTCTTCCCGATGCTATGGGTGACGGGGCAGTCTTTGACCTACTATTTTGTCATGAATCTTTTGTATGAAATCTGTTTTACGATGGTCATCGTACCATGTACGACTTTGCCGGCAGAAATGACGCAGAATGCAGCGGAAAAAGCAAAGTTAACCGGAGCGAAACAGTTCTGCGGCGTTATTGCAAGCACAATTGCTGCGTTTGTACCGGGACGCTTGTTTGTCATCTTTGGCAAAAGTTCCCCGGACGCTTTTCTCTATACGGGCCTGGTCTATGGCATCATGATGGGCTTGTCGCTGGTTTTGGTATACGCGTTTACCTTTGAGCGCGATCAGAAAGATGTGCACTATGAAAACAAAATCAAGTCGGTTTGGAGTATTTTCCCAGCTATTTTGTCGGATGTTGCCTCCAGCATGCACCTGCGCACATTCCGCTTGCATTGTGTGCTGATGTGCGTCGGCGGCATTTTCAAGAATCTTACGACGGGGGTATTCACGTATTTTGTCATTTTCGTATTGATGCTGGATCCGATTGTAACGTCCAATATTTCTGGTATCACGAATTTAACTTCTTCGCTGGCTTTGATGGCTTTCATCATGACCTGCTATAAATATGGCGGACCGGCAACCTATAAGATTTCTACGGTTATGGTATTTCTTTCCCTTGGTGGTTACTTCTACCTTGTTCATAGCGGTACGGACAATATAACGATTTTGCTGACGCTTTTAGCTGTGGCTAATATGGCTGGGCGTGCCGGCATCGACTATGTCCGGTTTTTCAGCTGCCATTTATGGCTGATATCGATGAAGCTGTTACCGGTCAGCGCCGCGAAGGACTTTTTACCGGTGTTAATTCGCTGCTGTCCAAAGTGGCAACTGCAGTTGAAGCTGCCCTGTTGGGCGCAGGGTTGCAGATGTTTGGCTTCGTAAAAGGCGTATCGGTGCAGACTGATTCAGCGATTTTTGGGATTGAGATCCTGGCAATTGGCGCGCCATTTGTTCTGCTCGGCATAACCTGGCTAGCTTGCAATCGGTTGAATCTCACGAAAGAAACGCATAAAACCCTTGTTGATGAAGTACATCGTCTGAAGGCCGGCGGTTCTATGGAAACAGCTACAGCGGAGGTCAAAAAAATATTCAAAGAACTTACGGGTTATGATTATAAAGATTGTTGGGGAAAGAAAACCGGTGCGGCAGAACTGCGCGACATTCCAGCGCAGCAGGCTCATTGATTTTCAGCTGCTTATTTTAGTGGAGTAACCATAGGTAGAGCAATAGGGGATTTTCCGGATTTACAGGGACTTTTTAAGCAAGTGTTTTAGCATGCATTATGAAGTAAGGAAATCGCCGTTTGCTCTACCTGAATTTTTGTCTCGGATGGTTTCACTCATTAATATTTGACTGAGTTAATATTTGACTTGGTTAAAATAATATTTATTAAAAAGGGGATAAAAAGATGAAAAAAAGAAAATTGGCAATGAGTTTGGCATTTTTGGTTACTTTTGGTATGGAAAGCGCTGTTTTTGCAGCCACGGACAATCCTTTTGCTACGGTTCCGACCCAGCATTGGTCTTATCAGGCCGTGGATGAACTCGTACATAATGGCCTGATTGACGGCTATGCGGATGGCGATTTCAATAAAGACAGACCGCTGACCCGCTATGAACTGGCGGTACTCACAGCCAAAGCCATGTCAAATACGGCTAAAGCGGATGCTGTGGAAAAAGAACAGATTACCAAACTCCAGAGCGAATTCAAAGATGAATTGACCGATATGCATGTCCGTATTCCGGGCGTAGCAGTTCCGGCGGCCACTGTAGCCGCTCCGGCAGCGAAAAAAGCCGATCCAATTCAGTGGAGCGGGAACATTCGCGTTCGTTATGATCATAAAACGGATAACAGCAAAACCAAGGGCGATTATACGGGAACGGGTGTCAAGGATACATCCTATTATTATGAATTGACCGGTAAAACGCAGTTTGGCGGCGGCTGGAATGGCTTGATCCGTTTCCTTGGTGCCAGAGACCGGGATGGGCAGGACCGCGGCGGCCAGGAAAATACCAACGGCCAGTTCGATATGTCACGGCTCTATGTTTCCGGCCCGGTCGGCCCTGGTACATTGCAGGTCGGTCGCGATAAAGCCAATGAAATCAACAGCATGATCATGAATGAATACTATACGGGACTTAAATACAGCTTCGGCAATAAACTGAAAGTGAATTTTACGTATGGGCGGCCGGATTCTGCATCGACTACGCGCAACACATGTACGAAGGACAGCACGTGGATTGATGACCGCGGCATCAATATTTCCAACATCAATCCGCAGGACACTGGCATTGATTATCTGCAACTCGATATGGCTTATCCAGTGACAGATAAGACGACTGTTTATGGCGGTTATTGGCATACTATGGGCAAAGGGCAGACATGCCTGCTGGATACGAAAGGAAAAACGCGTGGCGAATATGAAGATACTAATATTTGGGAAGTAGCGGTTGACCATGAACTTGCACCGAATCTGCAGCTTGGCTTGGACTATGCGAGATCGAGCCGGGATACGGAAAATATGGCCTACAATACAGGGATTACCTACCGGGTAGCCGATAAAAATGTAGGGCATTCCTGGTCAACAGAATTTGACTATGTTCATTTGGAAAAAAATGCTTACATCAAATCGACTTTTGATATCAAATCAAACGATTATGGCCGTGAAGGCTGGCAGTTTATCGCCAAATACGTTCCGACCAAAAACGTACTGTGGACGACCCGTTGGTTGCAGAGCAAGGATTTGACGGGAACTGAAAATGTCCATGAAAAATGGCTCCGTACGCAGGTGGAATACTTCTTCTGATCAAAAATTTCAGTGCGGATAAAAAATTGAAGGAGAATGATCCATAATGAAAAAATATGCATTACGCGTATTGGCAATGCTCTGTCTGACCTTGTGCGCAAGTGTTAGTGCATTAGCGGCTGCACCAGCAGCTAATGTGCCGCAGCACTTGAAGGTTCCAGCGCTGTCGGCCGATGAGCACAGCATCACGCTGGTATGGGAAAAACCAGCCGATTACGGCAAAATTGCGGGCTATCATCTTTATATGAATGGCAAGCTGCTCGGTGATGTCCAAAGTGATAAGGCATCCGATGCCAAACGTAGCATTGTAGATTTTTACCAGCAGAATCCTAAGGCACAGGTGATAAGCAAGCATATGTATACGGTGAGCGGTCTTGCGCCGGCTACCACATATGCCTTTACCGTGCGATCGGTAGATGCTAAGGGCCTGGAGTCAGCCGACAGCAACCTTGTTCAGCAGGCAACCACGGCAACTCCTAAAGTATATAATATTCAGGCCTATGGTGCTGTAGGAGATGCGACAACACTGAATACAAAAGCGATACAAGCGGCGATTGATGCCTGTACTCCTGGCGATAAAGTCCTTGTGCCGGCTGGTGTATTTAAAACCGGTGCGATTTGGCTCAAGAGCAATATGACATTGGAGGTTGGCAAAGATGCCACCTTGCTCGGATCGGCAGACGCTGCCGACTATCCCTATCATTTCAAGCTGTATCCGTATTCCAGCGATGAACGCTTTTATGGCTTGATCAATGCGATGCCAAGGGGAAAAGAAGCGGCGTTGGAAAATATCCGCATTGTTGGCGAAGGCACGATTGATGGAAATGGCTGGCAGAAAAATGCCGAGGGGACTTCCTATTTATATGCGCATAATACGACGGATAAAGAGGGTGTCCTGGATCCGAACCATGTGCTGAACATCGGCATCGCGGCCAAAGCACAAGTAGAAAATCTGATGCAGTCCGGCCAGACCTTTAAGTCTGCCTATCCAAGGCGCGCCAATCTCGTCACGATGCGCGGGGTAAAACAGGTCTATTACGGTGGCATTCATGTCATCAATCCGGCAAACCATACGCTGGTCAATATCAAATGCGATGATGTGACGGTAAATGATGTCAAATTTCACACCTATGATTGTAATAACGGTGACGGAATAGAATTTACGCATGGCAACGGGCTGACCGTCATCAACAGCTATTTTGATACAGGTGATGACTGTGTGAATTTTGCCGCGGGACTCGGCGAGCTGGGGCAGAAGGATCCTTCAACCAAGAATATATGGATCTTCAATAATTCTTTCCAGCATGGTCATGGTGCCGTAGTGACGGGCAGCCACACGGCGGCTTGGATCGAAAATATCATAGCAGAAGACAATGTCATTGAAAACACGGATATTGGTTTTCGGGCAAAAACTGCCCCACAAATTGGCGGCGGTGCCAGAAATATTCTGTTCAGGGACAATGCGATGAAAAATATCCGCTTGCAGGCATTCATTTTTACTTCCGGCTATTCCGATCCGAATGCGGTAGTAGAATATCCTAAATCCAAGACGCCGGGACAGTTTAAACATATCACAATTAAAAATTGCACGATTGACGGAGCTGGCGGTGCAGCCATAGAAATACAAGGGCTGCCGGATGCTTTTCATGAAGATCTCTGTTTTAGTAATTTGTATTTCCACAATGTAAAGCCGATGAAGATAAACTATCTGAAAAATGGCAGCTTTGAAAACCTTGTCTTTGAAGAAGACAAGGCGGCAAAGACAAAAGTAGCAAAATAAGACTGCCGCTATATTTTATCCTTCTAAGGCGCATATAGAATAATGATTTTCTCTGAATCGACCGGTTCTGCTGTTATGGCGGAACCGGCTTTTTGTCTGGGGGGATATGAGCGGGCAGGTAGCTTTTATGCTTATTTTGGCCTTTGTGGAAAATCATTTGAATAAATTGCGTTTTTTGTATATCATAGAGAGTAGGCATTTAGGTAAAACAAGAGGATGCTGAATGAATTATTTGATAAATTGACGATCAGAAATGGATGCATTATGAAACAATATCGAGATGATTCAAAGAATTTTTTGGCGAACAGCCGCGTTTTATTTGATATTTTAAAACAGACCTGTGAGCAATATATTTTTGCCTGCGATCTTCAAACGAAAGAATGTATGCTGTCACCGAATTTGTTTGCAGATTTTGCCTTGCCGAAAAATCTTTTTTTTGATTTGGATAAGCACTGGCAAACATTGCTTCATCCTGATGATCGCGGAGGCTACCGGCAGGATATACAGCGCATTTTTTCCGGCAAAAGTGATGAGCATGATATGGAATACCGGGTGAAGAATCGCCAAGGGGAATACATCTGGGTGCGTTGTCATGGCAGGGCGATTCGCAATCTGTCTGGGCAGGCGATATTTTTTGCCGGCATGATCGCAAAGCTGGCACAAAAAAGCAAGGTGGATGCTCTGACCGGGCTTTTGAATAAATACCAGTTTGAACAGATGGTCAAACTGAGCCTGGAGGCATACCGGGCGACAGGACAGGGCGGTGCGCTGATGGTCTTGGGATTGGATAATTTTAAGATCATCAACGAAACGTATAATCGTTTTTTTGGCGATGTGGTATTGCAGGAGATTGCGCAGCGTTTGGAAAAGATCCTGCCGCCGGAGCTGTTGCTGTATAAACTCGATGGGGACGAGTTCGGCATCGTTTATCCGGGGGCAGGCGAAGCTGAAATCGAGGAACTCTTTCAAAGCGCGCAACGCTGTACGATGCTGCCACAGGAAATTGACCGAAAGATGTATTTTTGCACCTTGTCGGCCGGAACGGTATTTTTTCCGCAAGGCGGTAAGGACTATCTTGTACTGCACAAGCATGCGGAAGCCGCATTGGATATGGCCAAAAAGCAGGGAAAAAACAAGAACTACCTGTTTTCCAAGGATCAGTACAATCGTTGGGTTCGATCTATTTCGATGCGGGATGACCTTAAACGGAGCGTGGAAAATGGCTGTGAAGGTTTTGAACTGTTTTTTCAGCCGCAGGTGATGGCCGCTTCACGCACGCTTTGCGGGGCGGAGGCGCTATTGCGCTGGCGCAACTATAAGGGGAAAATGGTGGCGCCGATGGAGTTCATCCATTTGCTGGAAGAGACGAAACTCATCATACCGGTAGGAAAATGGGTATTTGAAAGAGCCGTTGCGATTTGCAAAAAATGGCAGGCGTTGCTGCCAGACTTTCATGTCAGCATCAATGTGTCTTATGAACAGCTCAAGGACAGCACCTTCAAGGAATTTGTGCCGCAGTGCCTTTCACGCTATGGCATCAGGCCGGAGTCCATTACGCTTGAACTTACAGAAAGCTGCATTGTGGCTGATTGGAGTTTTGTCAATCGGACGTTCGACTTTTTCCGCCAGCAGGGGCTGATCATTGCAATGGATGATTTTGGTACGGGTTATTCTTCGTTGAGTTATTTGAAGAATTTATCGACCGATATCGTCAAGATCGACCGGGAATTCGTTCGCAAGATTTTATTCAATGCTTTCGATAAGAAACTGGTGAAATATACGGTGCAGCTTTGCCACAGCGTGGGAATGAAAGTCTGCATCGAAGGCGTGGAAACGCGCGAGGAATATCAGCTGCTGCATGAAGAGTGCGAAGCGGATATGATACAAGGCTATCTGTTTGGGCATCCGGAGTCAGAGGCGGATTTTGTCCAGAAATTTATCATAGACAAAGAAAATTTACGAGTTGAGGTTTAAATAATGGCAGAAAAAACAAGCAAAGATACGATCACTTTATTAGGGAAAAAAAATGTGAAATACGGCTATGATTATGTGCCGGAAATACTCGAAACATTTGGCAACAAACATCCGGACCGGGATTACTGGGTCAAGTTCAATTGTCCAGAATTCACCAGCCTTTGCCCGATTACCGGGCAGCCGGATTTTGCGACGCTCTATATTTCTTATGTGCCGGAGCAGAAAATGGTGGAGAGCAAATCCCTTAAATTGTATTTGGTGAGCTTTCGCAATCACGGCGCTTTTCATGAGGATGTTGTGAATATCATCATGAAGGATTTGATCGCCTTGATGGATCCACGTTACATTGAAGTCTGGGGTAAGTTTTTGCCGCGGGGCGGCATTTCCATCGAT
>Ga0183099_1000784_pt1 | contig 20738 bp, 10 predicted proteins | sample Biomet1_FD_127788 | JGI IMG/M metagenome (GOLD analysis project Ga0183099, IMG submission 127788) | Microbial communities from bioreactor (seeded with anoxic lake sediment) at LBNL, California, USA - Biofuel metagenome 1 | ecosystem: Engineered > Bioreactor > Anaerobic > Unclassified ...
AATAGAAAAAACTTTTTTATCTGCTTCAGTCTATTTTTGTTCCATACGAATCTTTTTGCACAAACTGAAACTTCTTCAGAATGGGAAGATCTGACAGAACAATTTTCAGGAGATAATGATGATGAAGAAAAAGACTGGACAAATAACCTGGAAGATTTGGCTTACTTAAAAGATAATCCTTTAAATATTAATAGAATAACTAAGGAACAGTTGGAGCTATTTCCTTTTTTAACGGATTTACAAATAGAACATTTGCTTTATTATCTATATGTTGCTGGTCCGGTAAAGACTGTTTATGAATTGCAAATGGTAGAGGATTTCGACAGACAGACAATTCAGTATTTGCTTCCTTTTGTTTATGTTGGAGATGTTGAAAAGAAAAGTATTTTGCCTCAGTGGAAAGATATATGGAAGTACGGAAAACATGAACTAATAACTCGTCTTGATATACCTTTATATCGCAAAGAGGGTTACCGTCAGCACTCGGATAGTTTATTAACCGCTGATGTTAATAAGCAGTTCATAGGTAGTTCATACTATAATTCTTTACGATATGGATTTCACTATAAAGATTTGTTATACTGTGGAATAACGGCTGAAAAGGATGCAGGAGAGCCTTTTCTTCAATCGGTTAATAAGTATGGATACGATTATTATTCTTTTTACTTTTTAGCCCATAATATTGGTAAACTCAAGACTTTGGCTCTAGGAAATTATCGAATGAGTTTTGGACAAGGGTTGGTTCTCAGTAGTGATTATACTTTGGGGAAAAGTTCGGCTATTGCTACTATGGGGTATAAATCTACAGGAATTAAAAAACACTCTTCAACAGATGAGTATAATTTTTTTCAAGGAGCTGCAGCTACCTATAAGGATAAAGATTTTACTTTTACCGGTTTTTATTCACACCGCAATTTAGATGGAATAGTAACTGACGGTGTGCTGACTTCAATTAAACGTGATGGCATGCATAGGGTTCCCCGTGAGTTTGAACGAAAAAATGTGGCCAGTATTCAATTAATGGGGGGAAATATTGGGTATTCATTTCATAATCTTAAAATGGGATTTACGGGTGTTTATTACTTTTTTGATAAAAACTATATACCGGAATCTAAGCCTTTTAATTATTATAATTTGAAAGGAAAAGAGTTTTATAACTTAGGTATAGATTATAAATACAGGTGGAACAAGATTTATTTCTTTGGCGAAACGGCTGCTGGAAAGGGTGGGGGAATAGCTACACTCAACACCATTAGTTTTTCTCCTGTAGCAGGTTATCAGATTCTTTTTCTGCAACGGTATTATGCTAAAGATTACCGAGCTTTGTATGCTCGTTCTGTTTCCGAGGGGAGTAGTGTACAAAATGAAAATGGATGTTATTTAGGTATTGAAGCAAAGCCTATAAAGTTTTGGAAACTTTTTGCTTATGCAGATTTCTTTCATTTTCCCTGGTTACGATATGGGGTTGATAGGCCATCTTCCGGATTTGATGGTCTTGTACAAGCAACTTATATGCCCAAAACAAATCTGACAATGCTTTTTTGCTATCGCTATAAGTCAAAAGATAAAAATTATACTCCAGAAGGATCAGATGCTAAAGAGGTTTGCCCTTATATTCAACAGAAAGTGCGGTATCAGGTAGGTTATTTATTGCAGGATAATCTCTCTTTTAAAATTACGACAGACTGGGTTTGGGTGAATTCCAAGGGAGAAAAAGCAAAGCATGGATTTATGCTTCTTCAAAATTTTTCCTATCGTTTCCAAAAAGTTCCGCTCCGTTTCGATATTTATTATGGTATGTTTGATACGAATGATTATGCTGCTCGTATATCATCCTATGAACGTGGTATGCTTTATGCTTTTTCTATGCCTTCTTTCTATGGTAAGGGAGTTCGATTTGCTGTTAATTCACGTTATGATTTTAATCAAAATTTGATGATTATGGCTAAGTTTGGACAAACCCGATATACCGATCGAAATGTAATTGGTTCGGGGCTGGAAACTATTTATGGTGATACAAAAGCAGACATTAATATTCAATTGCGCTGGAAGTTTTAAATAGAAATAGAATCATTTCCCATCAGTAACAGTTATATTTGTGGCAATTTATAAAAACAAAGATCATGTCGACTGTTATTTTTCCTTCACCGATTTTTGGCCCTGTTCATTCCCGCCGCCTCGGTGTTTCTTTAGGAATCAATCTTTTACCTTCTGATGGAAAGGTTTGCTCTTTCGATTGCATTTATTGTGAATGCGGATTAAATGCGGAGAATCGCCCCAGTTTGTCATTACCTACCAGAGAAGAAGTACTTATAGCCTTGGAAAATAAATTAAAAGATATGCAGGCAAACGGTCCGGTGCCCGATGTTATTACCTTTGCTGGTAATGGTGAACCTACTGCTCATCCGCACTTTCCTGAAATTATTGATGATACTATTGAGCTGCGGGATCGTTATTTCCCGAAAGCCAAAGTAAGCGTGCTTAGTAACTCCACTTTTATTAATCGCCCAAAGGTGTTTGATGCACTGATGAAGGTTGATAACAATATATTGAAACTAGATACAGTCAATGAAGAATATATAAAAATGGTTGATCGTCCCGGAGGACAATATGATTTGAAAGGAATTATTGACCGTATGAAAGCGTTTAAAGGGCATGTGATTATTCAAACCATGTTTATGAAGGGAACTTGCTACGGAGAAAGTGTTGATAATACATGCGACGAATATGTGCTTCCCTGGCTTGAAACAGTAAAAGCAATTGCTCCCTCTCAGGTGATGATCTATACTATTGACCGCGATACGCCTGATAAAAATCTCCTTAAGGCAACGCACAAAGAACTTGACCGCATTCTTGAAATGCTTAAAAGGAATGGTATCTCTGCCACTGCTTCATATTAAGCCAATGTATCTTTATAAATTTTGAAAAAGGAGTAGGCCTATTTTGATAAATCTGTAGAGTAAAAAAATAAAGGTGTACAATAATATTATATTTACTGTACACCTTTCTTAAAACTTAACTATTTATCTTTGCTTAGATATGGAGTTATTTATTTAAAATCTCTTTAGATCTTTCCAAAGCAATATTAATGTGGCTACAAATATTTTCTTTGCCTAATAAATCATTGAAGCCTGATTTTTCAAGAACTCTATTAACATTTTCATTTACACCGGAAAGAATGATCTGAATATTTTCTTTCTTAGACATACGGCAAAGGTTTGCTAAGTTATGAATACCCGTTGAATCAATAAATGGAACCTTACGCATACGGATGATACGTATTTTAGGGTGATCATCCATCTGAACCATTTGTTCTTCAAACTTATTAGCTATTCCAAAGAAATAAGGGCCATTAATTTCATACACCTCTACTCCTTCGGGTATGGTTAGAGGTTCTTCATTTACTGCTATATCCAGTCCGGCACTTGGATCAATCTCGTCCGTAATAATGGATATGTTTGTAGTTTCTGCAACTCGTCTCATAAATAGTAGGCATGCAATAACGATTCCAACCTCTATAGCTACCGTTAAATCGAATATTACTGTTAAGAAGAACGTAATTAATAATACGGCAATATCCGATTTTGGATTTTTCATCAGTGCGCGGAATGTTCTCCATTCACTCATGTTATAGGCAACAATTACCAATACTCCAGCCAGACAGGCCATAGGAATATGTTTTGTAAGAGGGCCCAGACAAACCAAGATAAGTAAAAGTATCACGGCATGAATTATACCCGCAATAGGAGTCTTTCCACCATTATTAATATTCGTCATTGTTCGTGCAATAGCTCCGGTTGCAGGAATACCTCCAAATAGTGGAGTAATAAGATTGGCAGCTCCCTGAGCAATTAATTCCTGATTAGAGTCATGTTTGTCTCCTATCACACCATCTGCAACTGTTGCGGATAATAATGATTCAATGGCTCCCAATATTGCAATAGTCATTGCAGCAGGAAAAAGTCCTTTCATTACTTCCCAGGACATATTAGGAACTGCAGCATGAGGCAGTGATGCATCAATAGTAAAACGGTCACCAATGGTTTCAATTGAAGTAATCCCGGCATATGTTCTTAAAATATATGCCAAAACTGTCATCAGAATAATGGCAATAAGCGATCCAGGAATTTTTTTAGATATCTTTGGAGTATAAGCAATAATGAGAATGCTCAGTAAACCTACGATTGTAGGCCATAAGCTTACCGAAGAGAAGTTTTGGAAGTATGCAATCCATTTAGAAACAAAGTCGGCAGGAACAATGTGCATTGTCAATCCAAACAAGTCTTTTATCTGCGTTGTGAAAATAGTTACCGCAATACCACTGGTAAATCCCACTACAATAGGATAAGGAATGTACTTAATAATTGTTCCTAATTTAAAGACTCCGAGAAGAATCAATAAAATTCCGGCCATAATAGTTGCAACAAGCAATCCTGTTTCGCCGTACTGTTGGATAATTCCGTAAACAATAACAATAAATGCTCCGGTAGGTCCTCCAATCTGGACTTTACTTCCTCCAAATAATGAAATGAGAAAACCAGCAATAATCGCTGTAATAATACCTTTTTCAGGTGAAACACCAGAGGCAATACCAAAAGCAATTGCTAAAGGGAGTGCTACGATACCGACAATAATTCCGGCCATCAAATCTGAAAGGAATGTTTCCTTAGAGTAGTTTCTCAAAGCAGTGTAAAGCTTTGGTTTGAATTCAAACGTTTTCATTTAATATGATGTGTATAGTTAATTTCGCTAAATTCTTAACTAATTAAGTAAGAGACTGCAAAAGTACATAAAAAATGTGAATGGAGATGTTTTTAAACATAATATTTGGATTAATAGAATGTATGTTAGATTTATAATATACATTCTATATGAATATAAAAATTCATTGTTGAACAAAAAAATGTATATTTGTGTTCTTAGTAAATTTTTTAGGTACAATTTACCAACTTAAATAATAGAATCATGACTAAAAGTATTAAAGGAACTCAAACAGAGAAAAACTTAATGCATTCTTTTGCAGGTGAATCTCAAGCAAGAATGCGCTACACTTATTTTGCGAGCGCAGCAAAAAAAGAGGGGTTTGAACAGATTGCTGCAATTTTTACTGAGACAGCTGATCAGGAAAAAGAGCATGCTAAACGTATGTTTAAGTACCTTGAAGGAGGTATGGTAGAAATTACTGCAAGTTTTCCTGCTGGTGTTATAGGTAGAACAATTGATAACCTGCAGGCTGCAGCTGCCGGAGAACATGAAGAATGGTCATTGGATTATCCTGCTTTTGCAGATGTAGCTGAAAAAGAAGGTTTCCCTGAAATAGCTGCAATGTATCGTAATATCTCAATTGCAGAAAAGGGACATGAAGAAAGATATCGTTCTTTCGTGAAGAATATTGAGACAGCTTCTGTTTTCGCAAAAGAAGATGAAGTTGTGTGGCAATGTCGCAATTGCGGATATATCCACGTGGGTAAAGAAGCACCTGAGGTTTGTCCGGCTTGTCTGCATCCTCAAGCTCATTTTGAGGTTAAAAAGGAGAATTATTGATTCTCATTTAGATTATAAAAGAGCTGGATACAAATTGGTACTCAGCTCTTTTTACATGTTATAATATTTGTTCTTCTAAAAAGACAAAGAACAATACCTTTTTTAAGAAACAGGAATATTGTTTTCTCTGAAATCATTTGCAGATAATGGTAGCAAACATTGCATTAAATTAAGAAAAAGAACTCTTTTACGATAATTTTTATCCACTTTAAAGAGATTGAAAAACATCTGTTCATCGGTCTTTTATCTTGTTCATTACCACTCTTTTGTTTTAAATAACAAATGGCCCCCTTCTAAGTAACATTTAAATACCCTACGTTAACCAATATACCCTTCAGCCTTAACAAATAGCTAGTATACTTAGACAAAAATATGTTAATTTTGTTTCGGTTTATAGAGCCAAAAAAGAAAATTAACCAATAAACAATGTACCATGAGAAAAACATTTATTGAAAAATGCATAAATGTTCATTTATGTAGATTTGCAATGGCATTACTATTCCTCCTGCCTGCAATCAGTAACCTCCGGGCTAATCCTTTTCAAGACAACAAAACTGTTTCAGGAGTTGTGATATCTGCTTCAGATAATCAACCCCTAATAGGTGTGAGTGTCTTTGTAAAAGGAACAACAATTGGAACCATGACCGATATGGATGGCAAATACTCTTTAAATATGAAGAGCGGTTCCACTCTTGTTTTTACTTATATAGGATTTGTAAAGCAAGAAATTCCTGTATTAGGAAAACAAGTGATTAATGTAACAATGAAGGAAGACGCACAATCTTTAGAAGAAGTTGTTGTTGTAGGTTACGGCGTTCAAAAAAAGAAACTGAGCACAGGAGCTACACTTCAGGTTAAAGGTGATGAGTTAGCCAAGATGAATACAACCAGTCCGCTGCAAGCATTGCAAGGTAAAACTCCAGGTGTGACTATATCTTCTACTTCCGGTCAACCAGGATCCGACATGAAAGTTGTTATACGTGGTTTAGGTACTGTAGGAAACTCTGGCCCTCTTTACATTATTGACGGTATTGAAGGAGATATTTCTGTATTGAATGCTGCCGATATTCAGTCAATTGATATTTTAAAAGATGCTGCTTCGGCAGCAATCTATGGCGCACAGGCAGCAAATGGTGTTGTATTGGTTACCACTAAACAAGGTTCTAGTGGTAAAGGGCAAGTTTCATTTGATGCTTATTATGGTGTGCAGAATGTAGCCCGTAAGGTTAAAATGTTGAATGCTGAACAGTATAAGACTATTATGGACGAGCAAGCTCTTAACTCACTTTCTTCTGCTTATGATTGGGCTGCAATGGGAGATTTAGCCGATACAGATTGGGTAAGCCAGATGTTTAAAGATGATGCAAAAACAGAAAACTATTCAATGAATATCAATGGTGGTTCCGATGCATCTATTTATTCAATCTCATTGAACTATACTTCTCAGGAAGGTAACGTAGGTGGTTCTAAAGTTTCTAATTACGAACGATATGGTTTCCGTGTAAACACAGAACACAAACTTTATAAGAATGTATTAAAGGTTGGACAGCACCTGAATTTCAATTATATAAAGAATACAGGTATTAGCGTAGGTAACCAATATAACAATACACTTCGTGGAGCATTTGCTACTTCTCCACTTTCTCCTATATATAGTGATAATAATATCTATGATAGTCCGTACAATGATACAAGTAACTCTACTTGGTATAATGGCGATGGTAACCCTTACGGATCAATGATGACTACTGTAAATAATAAGAATGACAATCAGAAGTTGATGGCTGATATTTATGCAGAATTAGAACCAATCAAAAACTTAAAAGTAAAATCTACATTTGGTATAAACTATTACGCTTCAGAATATCGTAGTTTCAGTCCGCTCTATCAATTTTCTATTTATTCATATAATAAACAGCATACTACTACTACTCAAAATATGAGTAAAGGGCATACTCTTACTTGGACTAATACAGCTAGCTATGACTTTAAGATTAACGATGACCATTCTTTTAATGCTTTAGTTGGTATGGAAGCTGTTCGTTATCAAGGAACTTATTTGTCTGCATCTAATTGGAATTTATTGTCACAGTTCAATGATTTCTCTCATGCTTATCTTGATAATACAACAGGCCAGGCATATTTAGATGAAGCTGGTAATGTTGTTGAGACTAGATCAGTAGGTGGAAAACCAGAAACAGTATACCGTCGTGTTTCTTACTTTGGACGTTTGGGATATAATTACAAAGAGAAATATATGATAAACGCTACTTTGCGTGCTGATGGTTCTTCTAAATTTGCTTCAGGTAAGCGTTGGGGATATTTCCCATCAGTATCTGCCGGTTGGGTAATCACTAATGAAAACTTTATGAAGCCTTCTAGCAATTGGTTAGATTTCTTAAAATTCCGTGTTAGTTGGGGACAGGTAGGTAACCAGGATATTGATGCATTCCAATATGCTTCTCCTATTAATACCTCTACTGGTTATACCAGTACTAATCCTGCCGCATATTATGTATTTGGCACTTCAAATACTAATGTAGCCGGAGCATATCCTAGCCGTTTATCTAATGAAAATGTGAAATGGGAAACTTCAGAACAAACAAATATTGGTATTGATGCTCGTTTCTTGAATAGCCGTTTAGGAGTGAATATCGATTTTTATACAAAAACAACAAAGGACTGGTTAGTACAGGCTCCTATTCTTGCAACAGCAGGTGCTGGTGCTCCTTTTATCAATGGTGGTGATGTTAAAAATACCGGTATTGAATTGGCTTTAAACTGGAACGATCATATTGGTAGTTTCAATTATAATGCAGGCATTAACGGTGCTTATAATAAGAATGAAGTTGGTAATATACCAACTGAGGATGGAATTATTCACGGATCAACTAATATGCTTTTTGATAATTCGGATGAGTTTTATCGTGCTCAGAATGGATATGCTATCGGATATTTTTGGGGATATAAAACAGCCGGTATTTTCCAGAACGAACAGGAAATTACTGACTGGAAAAGTGCCAAAAAAGGAATACTTCAATCTGCAGTGAAACCTGGAGATGTGAAATATGTAGACTTAAATAAAGACGGAGTTATCAATGTAAGTGATAAAACAGATTTGGGTAATGGAATGCCTGACTTTACTTTTGGTTTAAACTTAGGCTTCGATTATAAAGGATTAGATTTTTCTGTTAATGCGAATGGTTCAATGGGAAATAAGATTGTCCAGTCTTATCGTAACCATGCTAACAAACAAGCAAACTATACTACAGCTATTCTCAATCGTTGGACAGGTGAAGGCACATCTAATAAAATACCTCGTGTAACAGAAACTAATGTTAACTGGCAGTTCTCTGATCTATATTTGCAGGATGGTGACTATCTCCGTATTAGTAACATCACTTTGGGTTATGATTTTGCAAAGTTGATTAGTTGCAAATTTATCAGTCAGTGCAGACTTTATGCTTCAGTACAGAATGCATTTACCTTTACTAATTATGATGGAATGGATCCAGAAATTGGTTATGGAACAGATAAATGGGTATCAGGAATTGACTTAGGTTACTATCCACGCCCAAGAACTTATCTGTTTGGTGTTAATCTTAAATTCTAATATTTAAAACAACGAATAATTATGAATAAGTTCAAATTAAATATACTTGTATTAGGAGCGTTGAGTATCAGTTTCTTTTCTTGCTCCGAAAGCTATTTGGATGTGGAACCTACAACGTCCATCCTTGATCAAAACTTTTATAAAACAGAAGCTGATGCAGAGATGGCTTTGATTGGATGCTATGATGGCTACCAACGCACGTCATCCAATGGTAACCTCGCATTCTATGTAACTTCTGAAATTCTTTCCGACAACTGTTTTGGTGGAACAGGTAATACTGATGGCCGTGGTTATCAGGCATTAGATAGATTTGATATAACGCAATCTCCTTCAGATAATAATTTATTTAATGGAACATGGGGCGATTATTATGCAGGCATTTTCCGTTGCAACACATTGTTATTAAAGTTACCGAATATCGCTTCTTGGACTTCTGCTGATGAAGCTGTAATTGCTACAACTCGCAGTCGCATTGAAGGTGAAACCCGATTCTTGCGCGCTATTATGTATTTTGATTTAGTTCGTCTTTTTGAAAAAGTGCCATTGTTGACTGAACCAACGACAGCGAATATTGAACAAGCTGAACCGATTGAAACATATAAACTGATTGTTGAAGACTTAAAATTCGCAGCAGCAAATATTCCTGCTACTGCTTATCCAAAAGCTAGTGCTGCTACAAATGACGGTCGTGTAACTTCATATGCTGCCAAAGCAATGTTGGCTCGCGTATATATGTTCTACACAGGATATTACGGTAAAGATGATTTGGGCATAACAAAAGCTGAAGTATTGGCTGGTTTGGAAGATGTAATTAGTAGTAATGAATTTGGCTTGGTTACCGATTTTAAATCTCTTTGGCCTGCAGCAAGTTATGTTGCTAATGCTAAAAATAATACGTTAGATAAATCTGGATATGCAGGAAAGGGAAATATAGAAACTGTATTTGCTCAGAAGTTTAATAATACCCAAAATTATAACGGTATGGTAGATGGTAACCGTTGGTTGGTAATGATGGGAATGCGTAATACAAACTGGTCTCCTTATGGGAAAGGCTGGGGAGCTTGTACTGTTAATCCTAAATTAGTAAGTGTTTATGCAGCTGAAGATACCCGTAAGGCTGCTTCTATTATTGATATAGTCGGTGAAGGTATTAGTAAAACGTTTGATTTAAAAGATCAACGTGAATATACTGGCTATACAGTAAAGAAATATTCTCCTACAGCTTTGCCTGATGGTACATCGGATACAGGTGGATCTAATGATAATCAGATTTCTCAGGATCAGGATTTCGTAGTAATTCGTTATGCTGATGTTCTTTTGATGGCTGCTGAATTAGGCTCAACTAATGCACTTAAATATTATAATGATGTACATACACGTGCTGGACTAACTGCTAGAGCTTCTGTTTCTTTAGATGATATTCTACAAGAACGTCGCTTTGAATTTGCTTTCGAGGGACTCCGTTACTGGGATTTGCTTCGCCAGGGACTTAGCACAGCAGCTTCTACCATTGCACAGACTCAAAAAGTATTGAGTGGCAAAGCAGATGATACCGTTATAATAACTGCTGAGAGTGTTACTAAAACAAGAGGTTTCATGCAGATTCCTAATATACAGATTACTCTTTCTGATGGTGTTTTGAAACAAAATGCTGGTTGGGAATAAACTTTAAAAACACAATGTTATGAATACAAAATTTAAAATATTTTCTTTTTTGGCAATACTGATGATGGTATTTTCATCTTGTTCGCCAGAAGACTATTCTTTAGGAGGAATATTATCTAAAGAAGACCTGAAATTTTCGATTACACCGGATGCTACAGATCCTAATATGATTTATCTGAAGAGTTTAACTCCAGGGGCAACTCCTCTATGGACTACTCCTTCAGGACGTTCTCAGAAAGTAGATGATGTAGTTAAAATTGCTTTTGCCGGAGATTATACTTTTACTTATGGTGTAGAATGTTCTGGCGGTACTGTATATGCTGATCCAGTAACCATTCATATAGCTCAGAATAATTTGAGCTATGTAGACGATCCTCTTTGGACATCTCTTACAGGCGGTGTTGGTAAAGAAAAAGTATGGATTGCTGATAATGGTAAATATGGTATGGCTCCAGGAGCTATGTCTTATGCCGATCCTACTACAACGGTAGAATATAATAATTTCACACCAAACTGGCAACCATCTGGTAATGCCAATGGTAGTTCTGATACTGACATGGGTTGGGGTAGCACGATGACCTTTAGCTTAAAAGGCAATGCTGTGATGACTACACATAAGATAAATGAAGGAGGCAAGGATGAAACCGGAACTTTCTTTTTAGATGTTGATAACCATACTCTAAGTACAACTGATGCTTACATTCTGAGACCGGACAATTATATTGCTAATGCTGCTAATTGGGATAAGGATTTAAAAGTTCTTACGTTAACTGATAATCAACTCCGTATTGCTGTTATGCGTACAAACTCTGAAGGCTCTTGGTGGTATATCTGGAACTATGTATCTAAAGATTATGCTGATGCTTATGTTCCGGTAGATGAAGCTGACCCTACTCCTGGTATTGGAGGAGATCCTAATGAAATCATGACAACATCTAAATCTAAAACATGGACAATCTCTACTCAATCACCTTATGACTGGTCAGACTTGAGTGGAAACTTATTAAATGGATGGAATACTCCGGAAGATTATCAGGCAACTGGTTGGACTCCTTATGATGCAGATGTTATTTCAGGCATAAAAATAATCTTCACTTCTACGGGAGCAGAAGGTGGTAAATATAATATCACAGCAGGAGATACTGAACTTGAAGGAACTTATGAGGTTAATAGTGAAAATGTAATAACCTTCTCTGATGTTATAAGTTTCCCGATTTCTGGTTGGGTTAGCTTTGCAACTACTGCTGAAAAGAAACTGAAAATTATCAAGACAAAAACAGATGCTTTAGGTGCTATTACTGAAATGTGGCTAGGTAACCGTTCTTCTGATAAAAAAGAATATCAAGTATTCCATTTAGTACTTGGCACTGGCACTTCTACAGTTGATGCAGCTAAGGAACTCAGGAAGCTATTGACTAATTCGTCTACGCAAAAGTACACTATTTCTACTGTCTCTCCATTTAGCTGGGCACGTAATGCTTCTAAAGATTTTGACTTTACTACGCCTGTTCCTACCTGGACTAACTGGACTGGTTCTGAAACAAACTTGAATAATGTGGCAAAGGTTGCTTTATCATTCTCTAATGATGGAACAGTTAGTTATACTGATAATAAAGGTGAAGCTCAAAGTGGTACCTTCAAAATCGTTTCCGGTGATAAAGCCGATGGTGAGAACTTGATAGTATTTACTGACATTACCGTTAACTTTGAAATGACCGGAGTAGAAGGAGGATGGGTAACATGTAATTTTAATACCAATGTTGAAACCAAGGATGGTGTAAGCACGACAAATAGTAAATTACCCGCTGCAAACTTCTGGGAATTGTACAAGTGGGAATACAATCAATCTGGAAAGGTTTCTGGTATTTGGTTTGGTAAACAATCAAGTGTTGTTACCGGTGGTGCTGCAGGCGAACGTATGGTTTATCATTTTGTAGTATCTGAATAATTAGTTAGCTATTATATAGAAAGAACATCCCGGGTCTTATGATTCGGGATGTTTTTTTTGTGAATAGAAACATTTGATACATTTCTCTGTAACATATAGTATATCTCCTTAGTAAGTAAAATATTATTTTTGTATCATAATTAAGAACCTAATACTATGATCTGTTTTAAAAAACTATTTATCTCTTTAATAATCCTCTTAGTGCCGGTTATTTCTTTCTCACAAAATAACTCAGGGTATAAGTGGGATAATGTAAAAATTGGTGGAGGTGGTTTTGTTAATGCTGTGATTGCATGCCCAACCCAACAAAATTTGTTCTATGCACGTACTGATGTGGGTGGCGCTTTTCGCTGGGAAGAAGATACACATAGTTGGACTTCTTTACTTGATTTTGCTGATTATGAACATCGGGCTTATTATGGGGTTGAAGCTCTTGCTATAGATCCACAAGAACCTAATCGCGTTTATATGTCGGTTGGACTTTACAATTGGGATTATTCAGCGATACTTCGTTCAGATGATTATGGAAAAACCTTTAGTACAACTAAAAGCCCTTTTGCTATTAATGGCAACGGTATGGGAAGGCAAACAGGTGAACGTTTGGCAGTTGATCCAAACAAGGGTGATATTCTTTTTTGTGGCAGCAGATTAAAAGGTTTATGGAAAAGCACAGACCGAGGTGTATCATGGAATCAGGTAACTAGTTTCCCTTATAGTACAACATCAACCAATACTACTGATGAGAATGGAGTGTGCGTGGTCGTTTTTGATAAAAATTCTTCGACAAAAGGAAATGCTACGCAAACAATATACGTAGGGGTGGCAAGTGCCACAAATCCGATGTATGTTTCTAAGGATGGAGGAACAACATGGAGTGCCCTTCCTGCCTTTGTGGGTGGAGGTATTGGATTAATGATGCAGAGAGCGCAACTTACGGAAGATGGAAAAACTCTTTATGTAACTTGTGCCGATGGTCCAGGTCCTCACGGTTATAGTAAAGGTGCTGTTTTGAAATACGATGTTGCAAGCTCTACATGGAAAGATATCACTCCTTCTACTTGTAAACTCCCATACTGCGGATTAAGTATTGATGCCCAGAATAATAATCGTGTACTTGTGGCTGGTTGTGCTCAATTTCAGGCTAGTCAGTTTTGGGGGGATGCTCCGAACACTGACTTGTGGGGAGATAATGTTTATTTGACAGAAAATGGAGGAACTTCCTGGACAACTTTCTTCAGTTATAAGAATTCGGATAAAATGATTCTTGATCCTAACGGTTCTCCTTGGGTAAAAGGAAGTACACTTCATTGGTGTGGTTCAATTGCATTTGACCCATTTAACTCTTCTCGTTTCTTTATTACTTCAGGAAATGGTATTTATATGAGTGACAATTTAAGTTCCACTTCTCAGGTAGTGGTTAAGTTCATGGTAAATGGAATTGATGAAACCGTACCTTTCGAGTTTGTTAGTATTCCAGGAGGTAATTTTGCGTCTGTGGTTGGTGATTATGATGGATTTATTCATGCTGACGTGTCACAATATCCTGCTAACAGATATTCTCCGTCAATGGGAACTACTACCGGTTTGGCTTTTGCATGGAATAAGACTAACTTTATAGTTCGCGTAGGTAGTTCGTTATATTATTCAGAAGATGGTGGAAATATGTGGACTGCTTCCATTATGCCTGTCGCCGGAGCTAAGGAAGGCAAAGTTGCCGTTTCTGCCAATGGAACAAAAATATTGTATTGCCCTAGTGGCTCAAATAGTGTTTATCTTTCCTATAATAAGGGGAAAGGCTGGACTAATGTGTTAAACGGAATTACAGCAGGAAAGCCTGTTGCTGATGGTGTAAATGATAATATGTTTTATTTTTATGATTCCGGTTCCGGTAATTTATATAAGTTGGGAACGGGATTGCCTCCTTCAATGGTCGTTGTGGGTTCACTAGGAAAAGGCATTTCTTCATTTATTGCTGTTAATCCTTATGCCGAAGGCGACTTATGGATACCTATGAATGGCGGCGGATTAATGAATTATGACGTGCTTACTGCTACAAAAAACATCAATACTAATGTTACTTGCTCTGCGGTTTCACTAGGAAAAGCGGCTACAGGCAAAACTTATCCTACCATTTTTATTTGGGGAAAAGTAAGCGGAGTAGAAGGTCTTTACCGATCTATAGACAAAGGCCTCACATGGACTCGTGTTAATGATGATAGTCATAATTATGGCGGATTAGGTAATGGAAATATGATTAGTGGCGATTGGAGTCATTTTGGACGTGTGTATATGAGTACTCTCGGACGGGGTATTGCATACGGATATTTACCGGATGAAGACACTGGTATTGAAACTAATTTGAAAGACAGCCATTTTAATACTGGCTATGTATTTGATAGCAGTATAAGTCTTAATTATAATGAAGAAGTTGATTTTACTATTTATTCTCTCTCGGGACAAATTGTAGAAAAAGGAAGAGGTTCCTCATTGAATGTAGGTAATAATCTTGTTTCAGGACTATATATAATGACCTTAAAGGGAGCTAAAAATTATACACCTTTGCGGTTGATTAAAAAATAGAGTATAATATGAAGCATATTAAATTAGGCTTATTATTTCTTCTGATTGTAGGCTTTACAGCATGTAAGAAGAGTAAAACAGATGCTAATAGCGAAGTTCAGCAGAAGGCGCATTATGAAAAAGTATATAATGCCTGTGATAGTTTACAGGAAATAACTGAACAGGATACTGGGGCGATTCATGAGAATGAGTTTGGTAGAAAGATGGAGCATGCTATGTGTGAAAAGGCCAGGCTGATGCGAGGTTTATCTAATGAAGATAAGTTGCTTGTTGAGTATGATGGCGCTAAAGATTTATTGATTCGCATTTCAAAAGAAGGCAAGGAACATCCGGAGCTTTATAAGGATGGAAAGTTTATTAAAACGGCCAATGATAAGATGGAGAAGGTTCGGGAGTATTACGGGCAATTAAAGAAAGCCAGTCTGAACGCTGATCAAAGGAAGCGCTTTTATGAAATAACTAAGAGAGAGATTTAATTAGTGTTTAACAAGATAAGTAAGAGCTTCTTTAAAGATAATTATTCTTGGCTTACGTAATAACTATGAATATGATATATTTAAAAAAATATGTATCTCTATTCCTTCTTTTTCTTTTTATAGTTCTATTTTCTTGTTCTAGTAATGAACCAGACATAGAGCCGGAATTAACCTTAGCAAAAGAAGAACTTATCCTTGCCAAAGGGAGTGGAACAAGCATTCTGGATATTAAAACCAATGTTTCCTGGACGGCTTCCAGCTCACAGTCCTGGTGTATATTGACACCTGCTTCCGGTGAAGCGGGTACAAAACAAATTACTGTAGCTGTAACAGAAAATATAACAAATGATACGCGTGGTGCTGTGATTACCATTACTGCCGGCTCTCTTACTAAGCAAGTAAATGTAACCCAGGCTTTAACTAACTTACTGGTGGTAAAGAAAAGCTCATATGATGTTTCTGCTGATGGCGGGGAGATAACTGTTGAACTACAGACTACTGCAGCGCACGAAATAACAATTAATCAGGATTGGATAACTAAAAGTACTAAAACTCGTACTGTAGCCAATAAAACAGAGAGTTTTACTATTGCAGCTAATACTACTATTGCACGTGTAGGAACAATTACTTTTTCTATGGCAGGTTTAACAGAAACAGTAACTGTTAATCAGGTTGCAAAAGAGATCTCTATCCCTGCTGACAAAACAGGAATGGAGAGCGATGCTCTTGTTCTTGCTAAGAATATATACTTAGGCTGGAATTTAGGAAATGCACTAGAATGTACTAGTTCTACTACAACTGGATCAGTAAGTAGCGGTGAAGCCGAATGGGGTAATGCAGCAGCTACTAAGTCTATGATTGACGCTGTGAAAGCTGCTGGTTTTAATGCTATCAGAATTCCTTGTGCGTGGAATAGGTATGTTGAAAATAGAACAACTTATAAGATAAAAGACTTTTGGTTGGCAAGGGTGAAAGAGGTTGTAGATTATTGTGTAAGCAATGATATGTATGCTATTCTTAATATTCACTGGGATGGCGGATGGCTTGAAGGAAATCCCACTTTGGCTAAACAGGCCGAAGTGAATAAGGAACAGAAAGCTTTATGGGAACAGATTGCAATTAGTTTCCGGAATTACGATGAGCATTTGCTCTTTGCCGGAACAAATGAGGTACATATGGGCGATAATAGTACTCCTACTGCTGATAACTTTAACGTTCAGATGTCTTACAACCAGACTTTTGTGGATGCTGTTCGCTCAACAGGCGGAAAGAATGCTTATCGAAACCTGATAATTCAAGCTTTTAATACTAACATAGATCAGGCAGTGTCTTATTTGAAAGTATCTACTGATAAAGTGGATAAACGATTGATGGTAGAGGTTCATTATTACGATCCATGGCAGTTCTGTGGATTGGAAAGTGATGCAACATGGGGTAAGTATGCTGCTCTTTGGGGAGCTGATTATAAGCAATATGCTACTGGAGTGTTAGAGGGAAGAGCTGCAACTTGGGGAGAAGAAGAATATGTAAAAACTCAGTTTGCAAAAATGAAAACAAACTTTGTAGATAAAGGATATCCGGTTATTTTAGGAGAATATTCTGTGATGCGTCGTTCTTCACTTACTGGTGATGCCTTGGCTCATCATTTGGCTTCGCGTGCTTATTATTTGAAGTACGTCACTGAGCAGGCAAAGAATTATGGTATTGCTCCTTTCTACTGGGATAATGGCGGAACTGGAGATAAAGGCTGCGGTATATTTAATCGTAGTACTAAAGAAACCTACGATGTGAAAGTGCTTGATGGTCTTGTACAAGGAGCAGCGGCCGGTAAATATCCGTTCTAATTTTATAAAATGGAATTTAAGTTAACGAAAAAGGATAGCGTTCCTTTATAGATTAGTTATTATTAGTTGATTAGTGGTGCGAAAGTCGCCTTAGTTTTTTTCTGGATAGAAAGAAATTATAGGCGGCTTTCCTATTTTATTGAGCTTTTCCCACAATTTCCAGCATTATCTTTTCTTCGTTCTCCCAGCAAAACTCTTTTGAAAGTTTATTCAAACGGTTCTGATAAGTAGATTTATCTTCCCATTCTTTCAGCATTTCAAGGATAATCTTTGCCAGATATTCGGGTTCGTAGTGAGAGATTAGTTTGCCCGTTTGATATGTCTCTACAATGAGGGCAATTTCAGGGAAGTTGGATGCAAGAACCGGGACTCCGTATTTCATGTAATCGAAGATGCGATTGGGCAGGGAATAGTAATAACTTAATCCCATGTTCTCTAAAAGTACAAATCCCAAATCGGCCAGGGCGGTGTATTGATTGAGCTCTTCGAAAGGAAGTCTTCCAGTGAAAATAACTCTGTCTTCCAGTTGCTTTTCCTTTGCCAGAGTTTGCATTTTCTGAAGCAAATCTCCGTCTCCACAGATACAAAGCACGCAGTTATCAAGATAAGGCATGGCATTAATAAGCCATTCTACACCGCGTCCTACGTTAACGGCTCCCTGATAAAGCAGCAGCTTTTTTCCTTCAGCCGAAGGCAGCAAATCTGTGATTCTCTTCTGGCTATTATCTATTTGTGCAGATGTTGTTTCTTTATTGGGAATATTACGGACAACTCCCATTGTAATTCCGTATTTCTGCTTATAATACTCTGCAATGGATTCGCATACAGTATATGAATTCTTTAAATGGGGGAAGACTAAGTCTTCAATCTTTTCCCATACTCTTTTTACTCTTGGGCGCTCTACCAGTTCAGGAAGCTCGGGAAAGAGCTCGTGAGCATCGAAAACTAAAGGAACCCTGCACAGCTTACTTGCTATAAAATTGGCAAGTAGGGCATCTGTATCGTTGCACAACAGTATGTCTTTGCGTTTGAAAAGCAATACAAAAAGCAAGCGCAGATTGTATTCCAGATAAAAGACAAAGCGTTTTTTGAAAAATAGGTTGAAGCGGAAAGTCTGGTAAGGGCGTTTTAACGGCTTACGCCCCTTTGTTATGCAGCCTATCAGCAATACATTGTACCCGTAACTTTGCAGCGATGCCGACACTTTGCCAACCCTTTGGTCGGCAATAAGGTCGTTTGTTACAGATATAAGGATACGTTTGGTGGTGTTTGGTAACATATTATTAGATTCTTGTACAAAAGAAAGCAATCTTTTGTACAGAACAATGAATTCTTTTGTACAGAAGAATACATTGTTTTGTACAAGGGGTTATTTATTTACCGCCGCTCTTTTGCAAAACTCTTCCAGTCTTTCAGAATGCAAGGTTATTGCTTTTCATAATCAAGCTTCAGACTTTTACAAATCAAGCCAGTTTTCAGCAAGCTATTTCTTTGCGTGAGGATAATCTATCGTGTAATGCAAGCCGCGGCTCTCTTTGCGCTCAATTGCCTGACGCATGATGAGATAGCCTGTATTGACCATATTTCTTAGTTCACATATTTCTTTGGATGCCTTTGAGCGTTTAAACAAACTTTCAGTCTCCTCATAAATAATATCTAAGCGGTCCCATGCGCGTTTCAGGCGGAGATCTGAACGAACAATGCCCACATACGTAGTCATAATCTGTCCTACTTCCTTAGCACTTTGAGTAATAAGTACCATTTCTTCGGGTGAACGGGTTCCTTCGTCGTTCCATTCAGGAATTGCTTCATTGAAAGTATAGTGCTCAACAGCGTTCAGACTGTGTTTTGCTGCAGCATCAGCGTATACCACTGCTTCAATCAGTGAGTTTGATGCAAGGCGGTTTCCGCCATGTAAACCGGTGCATGAACATTCGCCAACCGCATAAAGCCTCTCAATAGAAGAACATGCATCAAGGTCTACCTTAATACCACCGCATAAATAATGGGCTGCCGGAGCAACAGGTATATAATCTTTGGTGATGTCAATGCTAAGACTTAGACATTTCTCATAAATATTGGGGAAATGTTTTTTAGTCTCTTCTGGATCTTTATGAGTAACATCCAGATAAACATGATCATCTCCACGGTTTTTCATTTCGTTGTCAATTGCTCTTGCCACAATATCTCTTGGAGCAAGAGAGAGACGTGGGTCATATTTCTGCATAAATTCTTTTCCATCCATTGTACGGAGCACACCTCCGTAACCTCTCATTGCTTCAGTAATAAGAAATGAAGGTCGATCTCCGGGATGAAAAAGAGCCGTTGGGTGGAATTGGATAAACTCCATATCCTTTACAGTTCCCTTTGCGCGGTAAACCATTGCGATACCGTCTCCGGTTGCAACCAATGGGTTGGTGGTAGTCTGATAAACAGCGCCAACACCTCCGGTAGCCATTAATGTAACTTTAGCAAGATAGGTGTCTACTTTGCCAGTCTTTTGGTCTAATATATATGCTCCGTAGCATTTAATATCCGGAGTTTGGCGAGTAACCTTCACTCCTAAGTGGTGCTGTGTAAGTATTTCAATAGCAAAATGATTCTCGAAGATTGTGATGTTAGGATGCTGTTTTACAGCTTGGATAAGACTATCCTGAATTTCTGCACCTGTATTATCTTTATGATGGAGAATTCGGAACTCGGAGTGTCCACCTTCGCGGTGAAGGTCAAAATCTCCCTTTTCTGTTTTATCAAAGTTCACTCCCCAGTCAATAAGCTCTTTTATTTGTGCGGGAGCTTCTCTAACTACTTTTTCAACTGCTGCCCGGTCACTAATCCAATCGCCGGCAATCATCGTGTCTTCAATATGTTTCTCGAAATTATCTACTAATGTGTTTGTAACAGAAGCAACTCCCCCTTGTGCGAAATAGGTGTTTGCTTCTTCCAATTCGGTCTTACAAATAAGGGCGACCTTACCTTTGTGTGCCACTTTGAGGGCAAAACTCATACCGGCAATACCTGAACCGATTACTAAGAAATCAAACTTCTTAACCATAACTGTAATGTTT
>Ga0183099_1000785_pt1 | contig 20701 bp, 20 predicted proteins | sample Biomet1_FD_127788 | JGI IMG/M metagenome (GOLD analysis project Ga0183099, IMG submission 127788) | Microbial communities from bioreactor (seeded with anoxic lake sediment) at LBNL, California, USA - Biofuel metagenome 1 | ecosystem: Engineered > Bioreactor > Anaerobic > Unclassified ...
TCAGGTTATGAGCAGGTACGTGTTGCAAAATTCTTTTACATGGATGGAAGAGTTTGCAACCATCATGTTTGTGGGGATGATCTATTTTAGATAACATTGAATTGTATCTAGCAACTTTGTTTTTCATTATTTTAACTATCATGTTGACACTTCAGGTTATGAGCAGGTACGTGTTGCAAAATTCTTTTACATGGATGGAAGAGTTTGCAACCATCATGTTTGTGGGGATGATCTATTTAGGGGTTTCTTCCGCCGTTACAAAAAGAAAGCATTTAAGAATAGATTTCTTTTTGGATTTGGTACCCTTCAAAGTAAAGAAAATAATGCTGGTTTTTTCTAATGTTATTTTTGCTGTCTTTAATATATACATTAGTTTTATATGGCAGATATTATTAGCCTAATGGGTAACAGCATGACTACCATGCTGCGCTGGCCACAGGCCCTTGTCTACTCTGTTATTCCTCTTGGACTTATCATCAGTGTCATCCGCTTGGTAGAAGATACCATCAAGCTGCTAAAAGAAGACGAAAGCTCTTTGGGTAATTCCAAACCATCGATGAATCTGGATGAATGTGAGGCAATCTACAAGGCTAGAGTTGCATCAGGGGAAAAGGAGGCGGCTAGATAATGGAGACACTAACAATGTTAATCATTATGTTTGGCTTAATGTTCCTAGGTGTTCCCATTGCCGTTGCTATTTTCTTAGCACTGTTTTATTTAATTCAGGTTGATCCCATATCTACTGAAAACTTTATTGCTCAGTCCTTGTATTCTGGTGTGGCCAGTTTTACTAACCTGGCATTGCCTTTCTTCATGGTTTCAGGGACCATTATGGAAACAGGGGGATTGAGCAAGCGTTTGGTTAATTTAGCTAATTCTCTGGTAGGCGGCGTAACAGGTTCTCTTGGTATGGTTACAGTTATTGCCTGCATGTTCTTCGGTGCTGTTTCAGGCTCGGCACCGGCAACGGTTGCCGCTATTGGTTCCATTATGATTCCTATGATGGTACAGGATGGCTATAACAAATATTATGCTACCGGTCTTATCTGCTGCGCAGGAGGCCTCGGTGTTATTGTGCCGCCCAGCTTCCCTATGGTCCTGTATGGAGTTACTTGTAACGTATCTGTGGGTGATTTGTTTGTGGCTGGTTTAGGACCTGCCTTAGTTGTTGGTTTTATTCTAATGGCAATTAACTACGTTTATTGTAAGAAGCATAATTTGAAAGGTTCCAGTTCTTTTAGTTTTAAAAAAGCAATTACCAGTTTTTGGGATGCAAAATGGGCTATGGTTATGCCGGTTATCATCTTAGGTGGTATTTATGGCGGCTTCTTTACAGCTACTGAAGCAGCAGTTGTAGCTTGCGTATACGGAATTATCGTGGGGTCGTTAATCTACAAGGAATTAAAGTGGGGTGCTTTGTGGTCAATATTTAGAGATAACACTGCTTTTATCGCTGGGGTTATGTTTGTTATGGCACCGGCTAAAGCAACCGGTTCTATTTTTGCTTACTTAGGGATTGCTGATACTATCAGTGATTTTATGTTAGGTATCTCTAGCAATTATTATGCCGTATTATTCATGATCTTCATTATTTTGTTCATAGTTGGTATGTTTGTACAGACTACACCGGCTATCGTTATTCTGGCTCCTACCCTTTTAGCAGTAGTAGAGCGTGTAGGTGTTGACCCTATTCACTTTGGTATCATTATGACCATGGCATTGGCCATAGCCTTCGTAACACCGCCAGTTGCTTTGAATCTGTTTGTGGGGTCATCAATGACGGGTATAAGTATTGATAAGATTACTAGAGCGGCATATCCATTCTTATTTGGTTTGATTGTTGCATTCTTTGTTGTGGCGTATATTCCAGCGATTTCTTTGGCAATTTTAGGTAAATAATTAACGGCAAACTATTAAAGGAGAAAAAAATATGAAAATTACAAAGGTTGATATTCTGCATCTAAAAACAAAGTTGAAAGATGGCCATTGGCGTCCAATTGTTTGCCGAATCTATACTGATGAAGGTATTTATGGTGATGGAGAAGCAGCACTTGCCTACGGTGAAGCGCAATTTGCAGCTTTTGGCATTGTTCAAAATTTTGCTAAACTAATTATCGGTATGAATCCTTTAGATCATGAAATCATTTGGGACAAGCTGTACAGAACTACGTTCTGGGGCCAAAATGGTGGACCGGTTATTTTCGCCGGTATTAGTGCTATTGACATTGCGCTTTGGGATATTAAAGGCAAATACTATAAAACACCTATTTATCAACTTTTAGGGGGCAAGAGAAGAGAAAAACTTCGCACCTATGCCAGTCAATTGCAATTTAGCTGGGGACCGGACATTATTCCGCAACGGTCACCGGAGGACTATGCCAGAGAAGCAAAGAAGGCTGTAGCTGAAGGCTATGACGCTATCAAAATAGACTTCTTTACGTTTAAACCGGATGCAGGCAATTTTACTGATTTAGATCGCATTGGTTTATTAAGCCCGTTTTATATTAATCTTATCGAAAGCAGAGTGAAGGCAGTGCGCGAGGCCATTGGGCCAAATGTTGACCTAATTGTTGAAAATCATTCTTTTCTAGATTCTCAAGCGGCTGTGCAATTGGGCAATATGATGAAAAAGTATAATATTTTCTACTTTGAAGAACCATCTACACCAACTCCACAGCTTTCTGAATATGTGCATAAAGAAACCGGATTGCCGATTGCTAATGGCGAAAGAATATATACGCGCTGGCAATATATAGAATATTTTAAACAGAATGCGATTCAAGTTATCCAACCTGATGTGGGAACTTGTGGCGGTATTTCTGAAATAAAGAAAATATGCGATATGGGGTATGTATTTGACGTCGGTGTACAAGTACATGCTTGTGGCAGCCCGCTGTGTACAGCAGCAGCTCTGCATCTAGAGTGTGCTATCCCCAATTTCGTTATTCATGAACATCATACTTATGCCCTGTCTCCATATAACAGAGAATTATGTATTTATGATTATCAACCTGTTGATGGCAAATTCTCTATTCCTGATCTTCCTGGCTTAGGACAAGAGTTATCAGAAACTGCTTTCAAGAACTGCGATAAAGTAACGATTGAATAAAAAATTAAAATATAAGGAGGAAGAGAAATGAAAATCACAAAGGTTGATGTTTGGGTTTTAGATGCAGGGGAGCAAAAAGGCAATCGTTATCCGATTTGCTGTCGGGTGTACACGGATGAAGGGTTCTATGGTGATGGTGAAGCAGGTATTGCCTATGGATCAGGTTATCGTGCTGCCTTTGGTATGGTTCAAGACTTGGCGGAACACATTATTGGTAAAGATCCTATGAATACAGAAGCTATCTGGGAAGAAATACTCAAAGGTACATTTTGGGGGCAAGGCGGCGGTGTAGTAGTATTCTCCGGTATGTCAGCTCTTGATATTGCTTTGATGGATATAAAAGGTAAAGTACTGAATGTTCCTATTTATCAACTTTTAGGTGGCAAATGTCGCAGTGAGTTGCGTTGCTATGCTTCTCAATTACAATTTGGTTGGACTACTAAAATTGGTCCTTGGGGTCCTGTTAAGGAATATGTTGAGATTGTCCGCCATGCAGTCAGTGAAGGCTATGATGCTGTGAAGATTGACTTTACAACCTATGATGATGAAGCAAAGAAGATTCCGCATCTTGCTAAAGAAGGATTCCCTGATCGCAGTCTGTATCATCGTATAGAAAAACGTATGTCAGCTATCAGGGAGGAATTTCCTGATGTAGACATTATCGTAGAGAACCATTGTCAAACCGACCTTACTTCTGCTACCAAGATAGGTGAGTTGTGTGATAAGTATGACATGATGGCTTTGGAAGAACCGGTATCTATGTTAAATCCTGATATGTTGAAGGAATTGCGCCAGCGAATCCGTACTCCTTTGGCAGCAGGAGAGAGAATTTACTCCCGTTGGGGGTACTATAATTTCTTAAAGAGTAATTCCATACAATTGATTCAACCGGATGCCTGCAATTGCGGCGGTATTACCGAACTAAAGAAGATTGCTGATTTGGCTCATGTTTTTGATGCTCGTGTACAAGTACATGTAGCAGGTGGTGTTATTACCAATGCAGCATCCTTACAATTGGAGGCGGCAATTCCCAATTTTGGCATTCATGAGCATCACTTCCGTACCACTCAGGAAAGCATCAATGTTTTAGGAAAATATGATTTACAACCTGTAAATGGTAAGTACATTGTTCCTGATGATCGCCCTGGTCTGGGACAGGAGTTGTCTGAATTTGCCATTAAGACTGCTTTGATGCATGCCGAAGTTACTAACTATCGTCCAGCTGCTCAATAATGATTGCTATAAAGCGTGGTATGCCCTTACTTTTAAAAGTGAGGTTGCCACGCTTTTCTTTTAAAATAATTTGCAACAAAATAACGCACAAAAGGGGGGAATCTGTCTTGGATTTAGCCACTATTAATTTTTTAAAATTTATTGGTATTTTTACTGTTATTATCATTGTACTAAACTTAAAATACACGATGCATCGTGCTTTTGCAGCGGCTATGCTCGCTGCAGGAATTTTGTGGCAGATTAATCCTTTGACTTTTCTCGGCCTCGTGTGGACAGGCGCTACTGCGTGGGATACGTTATCTTTGGTGTTAATCATGTATGTTATTACGTTTTTGCAGCGTATCCTAGAAGACGAGCAAGAACTCAAAAGAGCCCAGATGAATCTCTATGGGATATTTAATAGCCGAAGAGTTAATGCAACTCTTGCCCCTGTGCTTATCGGACTTTTGCCTTCTGCAGCAGTCATAACAATTTGTGGCGACATTGTAAATGAAGCCTGCGGTGATAAATTAGATATGGATGAAAAAACCTTTGTTACAAGTTATTATCGCCATATTCCTGAGAGTGTTATTCCAACATACACTACAATTTTAATTATGGCTACTCTGACAGGTTTGCCACTATCTTCTTTTATGATTTTAACGTTTCCTTTAGTTGTAGCTCTCTATGCTATCGGTTATTTTTATTATATAAGGCGTGTGCCAAAAGAAACTGGGTTGCAGCCTAGTGAACATAAAATACGAAAAATTGGTTGCTTGTTTAAGCATTTATGGACCTTGGTTGCCATAATACTTTTAATTCTAATTTTGGGAGTAGATGTTCTAAAAGCTTGTGTTTTAATTTCTATTTTAGCTTATGTCTATTACAAAATTCCTTTGAAAAAATTGTCAGCGTATTTAAAACGTGGCTTTGAATATAACATTATCGTTAACATGTTTTGCATTATGATTTTTAAAGAAATTCTAAATTATACTGGTGCTATAAATACCATGCCTGAATTTTTCTCCAGATTTCCTTTGCCTAGTTCTTTAACTTTTGCTTTAATATTTTTTTTTGGTGCTTTAATTAGTGGTTCTCAGGCTATTGCTACTATTTGCACCGGGGTGGCTTTTTCTACTGTTCCGGGAGCAGGCATAGCCTTAATGGTTCTACTACACAGTTTTGCTTATGCTGCCATGCAAATTTCACCTGTGCATGTGTGTTGCGCAGTAATTATTGAATATTTCCATACCTCCTATATAGGGCTTGTGAAGAAAGGACTGCCGGTGGTAATTATTTTTTGCGTATTTTCTTATGGGTATTATTTATTATTAACAATGATTTTTAACATTAAGTAAAAGTAGGGAGAGAGTAAAGATGAAGACCGTAAAAATACCATATTATAAATCCACGTTGGATTTGCATATTGCAGAAAAGAATATTAAGGCTATATTAAGGGCCAAGATACATAATTATAGGCCTGGAAAAAGCGAAAAGGAAATAATTAAAGAAGCACTGGCAAACCCTATTGGGACACCTAGATTGAGTGAATTAGCCAAAGGAAAGGTGAAAATAACACTAGTTACTAGTGACCATACGCGAGCGGTACCCAGCAAAATAACCCTTCCAATTCTTCTTGCTGAGATTCGCTCCACGGCACCGGATGCCCAAATTACTATTCTAATAGCTACAGGGTTGCACCGAGCGACAACAAAAGATGAGCAGCGCCGCATGTTTGGCGATGAAATTGTTGACAAGGAGGAAATTGCTATTAACGATGCTTTTAATCCTGATCAATTTACCAATGTTTGTACTTTGCCTTCAGGAGCGGATTTCGCAGTAAATAAGTTGGCTTTAAATTGTGATTTGCTCATTTGTGAAGGTTTTATTGAACCACATTTTTTTGCAGGTTTCTCTGGTGGACGCAAAAGTATCTTGCCTGGAATTTGTTCAGAGGTAACTGTAAATGAGAATCATAGTTACAAAGCTATTTCTAGTCCGTATGCTAATGCAGGGGTATTAGAGCATAATCCTATTCACGAAGATATGATTTTTGCTGCTCGTAAAGTTAATGTGCAGTTTATTTTTAACGTAGCCTTAGATGGGGAAAAGAAAATTATTGCTGCCTGGGCCGGCGATTTAGAGAAAGCCCATTCGGAAGGGGTAGCTTTCGTTCGTAAATTGTCTCAGTGTCCAAATATTTCAGGCGATATTGTTATAACTAGTAATGGTGGTTATCCTCTTGATCAAAACTTATACCAAAGCCCAAAAGCTGTAGCGACGGCAGAAGCTTGTGCCGGTGAAGATGGGGTGATAATTATGTGCTGCAGTTGTGTAGATGGCATGGGCGGCACTAATTTTGCTCAACTAATTACCATGGGTAAGATAGAGGAGATAGATACCTACCTTGCAGGAATTCCGCCTCAGGAAACTATTGCAGAACAGTGGTGCCCTCAAATTTACGCAAGAATTCTCAAAAAACATCCTGTGATTTTAGTAACTACTTTTTTGGATCATGAGGAAATAACGAAAGCAAACATGATCCCGGCAGCTACACCGGATGAAGCTTTAGCACTTGCCTATAAAATGAAGGGTCAAAATGCTGAAGTTGTGATAATTCCTGATGGTGTGTCTGTACTTGCGGTGAAATAGTAATGGAAACCTAGATAAACTTTAATGAGGGAGGCAGATTTGAGATGGATTGCAAATTGGCACTTAAGGTAAATGACAAAGATAACGTTGCAACTATTTTTGCGAATGACATTAAAGATGGTACAGAGGTGGATGTCAGAGATAAAAGCGGGCAGGGTGAAAAAGTACATGTTAAAGGTGATATTCCCTTTGGGCATAAAATAGCCATACAAGATATTAAAAAAGGAGAATTAATTATCAAGTATGGTGAAGAAATAGGCATAGCTACTGATGACATTGCCAAAGGTGAGTACGTCCACGTGCATAATTTAGACAGCATGCGCGGCCGTGGCGATTGGTGAGGAGGTAAAATAATGGAGTTCATGGGATATGTAAGACCGGATAGCAAGGTGGGAGCTAGAAATTATGTAGCGGTAATCCCCAGTGTTACTTGTGCTAATGATGTGGCGCAGGCTATTTGTCGTCAGGTGCAAGGTACAGTTAGTTATTTGCATCATCAGGGTTGTTGTCAAATGCCACCGGATTTGGAACGAGTAACTAATACTTTGATTAGTTTAGGTCATAGTCCTAACGTTGCTGCTATTTTGATTGTTAGTTTAGGCTGTGAAGGCACTGATCATGCCAGAATGTTTGAAGAGTTGTCCGCCACCGGTAAGCATGTTGAAATAATTCATATTCAGGAAATTGGTGGAGTTTCTAAAGCAATTCAGGCTGGGACGGATATTGCACGCGAATTAGTTATTGAAATATCTGGGTTGCAAAGAGAACCGGTAGATATTTCAAAAGTTGTTATGTCTATAAAATGTGGGGCTTCCGACACGACTAGTGGCATGGCTTCTAATTGTGTTATTGGTTATGTTGCCGATAAATTAGTGGATTTGGGAGCCACCGTTATTTTTGGCGAAACTACAGAATTTTTGGGCGGCGAACACTTGTTGGCACGTCGTGCTGTGAACAAACAGGTGGGCGAAAAGATATTACAAATAGTCGATGCTATGGAAACCCGTGCTAAAAGCATAGGCTGTGATATGCGAAAAGGACAACCGACACCGGGTAATATTGAGGGAGGGTTATCCAGTATTGAGGAAAAAAGCTTGGGGGCTATTGTCAAAAGTGGTACTCGTCCAATCCAAGGGGTGTTAGAATACTGGGAACACGTTACCAATCAAAAGGGTCTTTGGATAAAAGATACACCGGGTAGAGAACCGGAAATATTAACCGGAATGGCCGCTGCCGGTGCGCAATTTATGCTGTTCTCCACTGGGCGAGGAGCACCTCAAGGTTTTCCTAGCATGCCTGTAATCAAGATTTGTGGTAATCCTAATACTTACCAAAATATGAAAAATGATATGGATTTAAATGCAGGACTTATTATTACCGGCGAAAAAACAATTGAACAGGTGGGGGAAGAAGCGTTTGCTAAGCTGCTTCGAGTAATGAATGGTGAAATGACTAAAAATGAAGCGATTCAATATTTCAGTGCTATAGATATCCATTGTTTGGGGCCAGTTATTTAGAAATATACTTATGTTAGTGAAGTGCTATTAATAATATTATTTATCTGACATATATGCTATAAAGCTAGGCAGGACTTCTGGCATGATCTTTGTTAATGGCAGTTTCTTGTAGAGATCACAGATAGAAATACGACGATTGTGCCAGCAGTAATCTGTAATAAATTTTATCTCTTGCTCAGAGTGGGCAAGTGGTATGGTGATAGAAAATAATGAGAAGTATTCATTAGGGAATTTTTTCTTGACACAAAAAATCGGTGTGCTATAATGATACGTAACAGAAAATAGACATATGTAATGCGAAGGAAATGATATTAGATAATTATCTACAGAAAATGTCGCCATGGCTGAGAGCGATAGGTTAAAGAGATATATAACCACCTTCAAACAACCTTCCGAAGTAGTAGTAGGAAAGGCCGTATGACCTGCGTTAAGGGTGCTAAAGAGGATTATTAATTTAATCAATTTGGGTGGAACCACGGAAGTGTAACATTTCGTCCCTACGTTTAAGTAGAGGATTGAAGTGTTTTTTTTATTACCCAATGGTTTCATGAAATACAAGGAGGAAGAAGAAAATGATTAATGTAGAATTAAAAGACGGATCAAAGAAAGAGTTTGAAGCTGGTGTAACTTTATTGCAAGTTGCTAAAAGCTTGAATCAAAAACTTGGCAAGAGTGCATTGTTGGCTATTGTAGATGGTGTAAATAGAGATTTAACTGATACACTAAATAAAGATGCCCGGGTGGATTTTGTAACACCTGAAACCCATGAAGGATTGCACGCTATTCGTCATACTGCTTCACATATTATGGCGCAAGCTATACAACATCTATTCCCTGGTACGAAATTTGCCATCGGACCTGCCATTGATAAAGGGTTTTATTACGATTTAGACAGCGAGCATATTTTTACGCCTGAGGATTTGGTTGCCCTTGAAAAAGAAATGGCTAAGATTATTAAAGCCAATATCCCTCTAACTCGTAGCGAATTGCCAAGAGAAGAAGCACTGGCAAAATTCGCAGCCATGGGGGAACCTTATAAAGTCGAATTAATCAATGATTTGCCTAAAGATGCTGTTATAAGTCTTTACACACAAGGAGATTTCACTGATTTGTGTGCAGGGCCTCATTGCCCCAGCACCGGTAAAGTTAAAGCTTTTAAATTACAAAGCATAGCTGGGGCATATTGGCGTGGTAATGAAAAAAATAAAATGTTGCAACGTATTTATGGTACGGCTTTTGCTTCCAAAGAGGAACTTGATGCTTATATACATATGATGGAAGAGGCTGTCAAGCGTGATCATCGTAAGTTGGGTAAAGAACTGGAAATTTTTATGTTGGCTGATGAGGGACCAGGCTTTCCTTTCTTCTTGCCTAATGGTATGATTATTCGCAATCAGTTAATTGAGTATTGGCGGGAAGTCCATAGACGTTATGGCTATACGGAAATTCAAACACCGATGATTTTGTCCAGACAGCTGTGGGAGACTTCAGGTCACTGGGATCATTACAAGGAAAATATGTATTTCACTAAAATAGATGAGTTGGACTATGCAATAAAACCAATGAATTGCCCAGGCGGTATGTTGGTCTATGCTAATAAGCCTCATTCCTACCGTGAATTGCCTATTCGTTGTGGTGAATTAGGTTTGGTGCATAGGCATGAGCTTTCAGGAGCTTTACATGGTTTATTCCGTGTTCGTTGCTTTACGCAAGATGATGCACATATTTTTATGATGCCTAGCCAGATTAAGGATGTTATTCAAGAAACGATTCGTTTGTTTGATGAAGTTTATGCTACCTTTGGTTTAAAGTACCATGCAGAATTGTCTACTCGTCCTGAGAACTCTATGGGTGATGATGCTACATGGGAACATGCTACAACTTCCTTACGGGAAGCTATGGACGAATTTGGCTTGAAATACATAGTTAATGAAGGTGACGGAGCTTTTTATGGTCCTAAAATAGATTTCCATCTACAGGATTCCATTGGTCGTACTTGGCAGTGTGGTACTATTCAATTAGACATGTTGCTTCCGGAAAAATTTGATTTAACTTACACAGGTGAAGATGGCCAAAAACATAGACCTGTAATGATTCATCGTGTAGTATATGGCTCCATTGAACGTTTTATTGGTATTTTAATTGAAAATTATGCCGGTGCTTTCCCAACATGGTTGGCACCACAACAAGCTCGTATTATGCCAATTACTGACAAATTCATCCCTTATGCTAAAGAAGTTGAACAAAAATTGTTTAAACTTGGTTTTAGAGTAGCTTTAGATGATCGCAATGAGAAAATAGGCTATAAGATTCGCGAGGCACAAGTACAAAAAGTTCCGTATATGCTTGTTATAGGAGAAAAAGAAGTTGAGGATGGAACTGTGGCCGTTAGAAGTCGGAGCGAAGGTGATAAGGGCGCTATGAAAGTAGACGAGTTTATTGCTAACTTGCAAAAAGAAATAACAGAAAAGAAATAAAAGTAATTGACGTTATACCAATAGTATGGTATCATTTACCAGTAACGAAGTAGAAACCGTCCGTTTCTCACCTTGCAACCATGCGTTCGACAGGGTCAGTGATATTGCTTATTACTAACGGGTGGAATTTATTTCTACCCGTTTTTTTTATGATTTCATGGAGGTGAATTGTCATAGCCAAAGAAGACTTGCGAATCAATGAAGATATCAGGGCCCGTGAGGTGCGTGTAAATGCTGAAGATGGAGAGCAATTAGGCGTTATGTCGGTTGAAGATGCTCTTAATCTGGCAATCGAAAGACATTTAGATTTAGTTGAGATAGCTCCTACAGCGAAGCCGCCTGTGTGCCGGATTATGGATTTCGGCAAGTATCGTTACGAGCAACAAAAGCGTGACAAAGAGGCGCGTAAACGTCAAAAAACCGTTGATGTCAAAGAAGTTAAACTTCGTCCAGGTATTGAGGATCATGATTTCAATACTAAGTACAAGAATGCGGTAAGGTTTTTAAATGATGGGGATAAAGTAAAAATAACCATTATGTTCCGCGGACGCGAACTTACTCATCCGGAATTAGGCGAATTGCTATTAATTAAAATGGCCAAACAATTAGACGATATTTGTATAGTCGAACGTGGCGCCAAACTTGAAGGCAAAAACATGATTATGATTGTTACGCCTAAGGTTACAAAATAATAAGGAGGATGTTACCATGCCAAAAATGAAAACTCGTAGAGCTGCTGCGAAACGTTTTAAAGTAACAGCAAGCGGTGAATTTAAGCGTTCCAAAGCTTTTAGAAGCCATATTCTTGAACATAAATCCCCATCTCGCAAGAGAAACTTGCGTAAAGCTGGATTGGTACATAAGACTGATCATGACCGCGTATCGAAAATGTTGCCCTACGCATAATATTATTATTTAGTTAAAGGAGGAAATAACAATGGCTAGAATTAAAGTGGGCGTAACTGCTCATAGACGTCATAAACATATTCTTAAATTAGCAAAAGGATATCGTGGTAGTAAAAGCAAGTTGTTTAAAAAAGCTAATGAAACCGTAATGAAGGGTCTTTCCTACGCTCGTCGTGATAGACGTACGAAAAAGCGTGTATTCCGCAAATTATGGATTGCCCGTATTAATGCAGCAACTCGTGCTAATGGTATGAGCTATAGCCGCTTCATCTGTGGTTTGACTAGAGCAGGTGTTGTGATGGACCGTAAGGTTATGTCTGATATGGCTATCAATGACGCTGCAGCATTTACCAAATTGGTAGAAACTGCTAAAGCTGCTTTATAATTTACAAAGTAATTAGGCTCCCTTTGGGGAGTCTTTTTTTTGTTGAGGCCGCTTTATTTCCTAATGGGATAGGTGCGTGTACGTATAAGGCTGAATTATGATATAATACTAAATAGTTTAAAAAAACATGAAGGTGAATACATTGGAATTTAAAATACAAGCTCCTTTTGAACCGGCAGGAGATCAACCTGAGGCTATTAAACAGTTGACTAAAGGCGTAAAAGATGGATTACATACACAGGTCCTTTTAGGAGCTACCGGCACAGGAAAAACCTATACAATTGCTCAAGTTATTAATAAGGTACAAAAACCAACATTGGTTATTGCACATAATAAAACGTTGGCCGCACAGTTGGCTAGCGAGCTAAAAGCATTTTTCCCTGAGAATGCGGTGGAGTATTTTGTATCCTATTACGATTATTATCAACCGGAAGCATATATTCCTCAGAGCGATACTTATATTGAAAAAGATTCTTCTATCAATGATGAAATTGATAAACTCAGGCATTCGGCTACCAGTGCGCTTTTTGAACGTCGCGATGTAATTGTCGTAGCCAGTGTTTCCTGTATCTATGGTTTGGGAGCACCGAAGGATTATTATGATTTGGTATTGTCCCTTAGAGTGGGTCAAAATGTTGACCGGCAGGAGATATTAAAAAAATTAGTCAGTATCCAATATTCCCGCAATGACATTGCTTTTGAACGCGGGACTTTTCGTGTGCGTGGTGACGTTATTGAGGTTATTCCTGCGAATTATAATGAAAAAGCTATTCGCGTTGAACTTTTTGGCGATGAAGTAGAAAATATTATGGAAATAGATGTGTTAACAGGAGAGATTTTAACTAAGCGCAATCATGTAGCAATTTTTCCTGCGTCTCATTATGTTACTTCTCCGGAAAACTTGGAACGAGCCATGGGAGATATTCGCGCGGAACTGGTAAACAGAGTTGAGGATTTAAAAAGGCAAAATAAAATTTTGGAAGCACAGCGTTTGGAACAGCGTACCAATTATGACCTAGAAATGATGGGAGAGATGGGTTACTGTTCAGGCATTGAGAATTATTCTAGACTTTTAACAGACAGAAAGCCAGGCGAGCCCCCGTTTACCTTGGTGAATTATTTCCCTAAAGATTTTTTAACGGTAATTGATGAGTGCCATGTAACCTTGCCGCAAATACGAGCTATGTTTGCCGGAGATAGGTCACGTAAGAATATGCTGGTGGACTATGGGTTCAGATTACCCTCTGCGTGTGATAATCGACCATTGACATTTGACGAGTTTCAGGAACAAAGAGGACAGGCTATATATATTTCAGCAACACCGTCTGATTATGAACTTAACGAAGCAGACGCAGTGGTAGAACAAATTATACGACCTACAGGGTTGGTAGACCCTCAAATAGAAATACGCCCAATTAAAGGGCAGATAGATGATTTATTAGGCGAAATACATAGGGTTGCACAAGTAGGAGAAAGAGTGCTGGTGACTACCCTAACCAAGAAAATGGCAGAAGACCTAACAGATTACTTAACAGAAGCAGATGTGAAGGTAAGATATTTACATTCGGATATTGTTACAATAGAGCGAGCGGAAATAATTCATGATTTGCGTGCCGGTGTATTTGATGTTTTGGTAGGGATAAACTTATTGCGCGAAGGATTAGATTTGCCGGAAGTGTCCTTGATAGCTATTTTGGATGCTGATAAAGAAGGATTTTTAAGGTCTGATACCGCGATGATTCAAACAATAGGGCGTGCTGCCCGTAATGTTCATGGCCGCGTTATTATGTACGCGGATAGGATTACAGGTTCTATGGAGCGAGCTATAGGTGAAACGGACAGGAGAAGGAAGAAACAGGAGACATATAATGTCGAGCACGGTATTACCCCAAAAACTATTGAAAAGAAAGTAGTGGAATTAATTCATTTGACTAAAGTTGCAGAAGATGACGCTACTAAAGATTATTCTGTTAAGGCTTTGAAGAAAAGCTCTGATAAGATTTTGCAAAAAAGCTTAAAGGAACTAGACAAAAAAATGGCCGCTGCTGCCAAAGAACTTGATTTTGAGCGAGCAGCAGAGTATAGGGATAGAATTATTTTAATAAAAGGGGAATTGGGCAGACGAAAGCAGTAAAACATGTATAAAGCAGTAAAAATTTAAATTTGATTAATGGAGAATATTATGTCAGAAGATAAAATAATTATTAAAGGTGCACGGCAGCATAATTTAAAAAATATCACAGTAGAGATACCTCGAAATAAGCTTGTAGTAATTACAGGATTATCCGGTTCAGGAAAATCCTCGCTGGCGTTTGATACTATTTATGCAGAGGGACAACGTCGCTATGTGGAGTCTTTGTCTTCTTATGCACGTCAATTTTTGGGACAAATGGATAAACCTGATGTTGACTATATTGAAGGCTTGAGCCCTGCTATTTCTATAGACCAAAAAACAACAAGTCGCAATCCTAGGTCTACAGTTGGTACAGTAACCGAGATATATGACTATTTAAGATTGCTTTTTGCCAGGATTGGCGAACCACATTGTCCGAAGTGTGGAAAAGTTATTGAACGTCAGTCAGTGGAACAAATAGTTGACAGAGTTTTGGCTTTACCAAGTGGTACTAAGTTCATGGTTTTGGCTCCACTGATAAGGGGACGCAAGGGCGAACATAAGAACATTTTAGATAACATGCGTAAGGCTGGATATGTACGAGTTAGTGTGGATGGTGATGTCCGTACTCTAGATGAAGAAATAGTCATGGATAAAAAAAGAAAACATGATATTTCTGTGGTTATAGATAGGTTGGTAGTGAGAGATGGTATCAGCCAAAGACTGTCAGATTCGGTAGAAACAGCACTGGGTTTAGCTGATGGATTAGTAGAAATCCAGGAAATTGAGGGGGAACTAACTCGCTATAGCGAACATTTTGCCTGCGATGATTGTGGTATTAGTTTACCGGAAATTGAACCAAGACTTTTTTCTTTCAATGCTCCTTATGGCGCCTGTCCTGCTTGTACCGGTCTGGGTATGAATATGGAAATTGATATGGGGCTAGTTATTCCGGATCCGTCAATGAGTTTTGAAAACGGTGTTATTGCTGCGGTTAGTACAAACATGAATTCATTTTTCATGAGACAGTTGGACGCTGTTCTTAAAAGTAAGGGTTATTCTCTCAAAAGCACTTGGGAGGAATTACCTAAGCCTGTTCAGGATTTTATTGCTTATGGCGGCAAAGATGAAGAGAAATTTACTTTTACCTATGAAAATATGATGGGCGAAACAAGAGAGTTTACAAGACCCTTTGAGGGGATTATTACCATGTTGAACCGTAGGCACAAAGAGGCAATGAGCGAATCTATGCGCCTAGATGTGGAAAGCTTTATGACAAGTACTCCTTGTCCGGTTTGTCACGGTGCTCGCTTGATCCCGGAAGTTTTATCTATTTTGGTTGGTGGAAAGAATATTCAAGAAGTAACTTCCTTGCCTGTGCGTGAAACAGCAAAGTTCTTTTCTGAATTAAAGCTTACTGAGCGGCAAAAAATTATTGCCAAGCAAGTGTTAAAAGAAATTTTGGCACGTTTGAACTTTTTGAATAACGTTGGTTTAGATTATTTGAGTTTGGATCGTGCAGCGGGGACTCTGTCCGGTGGCGAGGCGCAACGTATACGCTTGGCAACGCAAATTGGTTCAGGCTTGGTGGGGGTACTATATATACTAGATGAGCCGAGTATTGGGCTACATCAGCGAGATAATGCAAAGTTACTGGACTCTTTAAAGAATCTAAGAGATTTAGGAAATACACTAATAGTAGTAGAACATGATGAAGAAACAATGTATGCCGCTGATGAAATTATAGATATTGGCCCAGGAGCCGGTGAACTTGGTGGCGAGGTCGTTGCTCAAGGAACAGCGGAAGATATAAAAAAAGTAGAGCAATCAATTACCGGTCAATATTTAAGTGGCAAAAAAAGTATTCCAGTACCAAAGGAGCGTCGCAAGGGCAATGGTAAGGCATTAACAGTAAAAGGAGCTCGTGCCAATAATTTAAAGAATATAGAGGTTAAATTCCCTTTGGGGGTTTTTACCGTAGTAACGGGAGTTTCCGGCAGTGGTAAGAGTACCCTGGTTAATGATATATTGTATCAAGCTTTGGCGGTGAAATTAAGCCGTGCACGTTTTAGACCTGGTGAACATGACAAAATTTTGGGATTACAGAACATAGACAAAGTTATTGATATTGATCAATCGCCTATAGGTCGTACACCAAGGTCTAATCCCGCAACTTATACAGGGGTATTTGATTATATTCGTACTTTATTTAGTACGACTAACGAGGCTAAGATACGAGGTTATAAACCTGGACGTTTTAGTTTTAACGTAAAGGGTGGACGCTGTGAATCTTGTCGTGGTGATGGCATGAACAAGATAGAAATGAACTTTTTGCCAGATGTATACGTGCCATGTGAGGTATGTAAAGGAGCACGTTATAATAGAGAAACTCTAGAGGTACACTACAAGGGGAAAAATGTTGCTCAAGTACTTGATATGACAGTAACAGAAGCCTGTGAGTTCTTTAAAAATCTGCCGCGGATATACAGAAAATTATCTGTACTTGAAGACGTAGGCTTAGGATATATTCGGTTGGGACAGGCAGCAACCACTTTGTCAGGTGGCGAGGCACAACGTGTTAAACTAGCCACGGAATTAGCTCGTCGTAGTACTGGCAAGACATTATATATTTTAGATGAACCAACAACAGGATTACATATTGCTGATGTGCATAAACTGCTGGAAGTCCTTCAACGTCTGGTGGATGAGGGAGATACGGTAGTAGTAATAGAACATAATTTGGACGTTATTAAAACGGCAGATTATTTAATAGATTTAGGCCCTGAAGGTGGAGATCGCGGGGGAAAAGTTATTGCCCAAGGTACTCCTGAACAAGTAGCAAAGGTGAAAGCCTCATACACGGGACAGTATCTCAAAAAAATGTTGCACTGATGTGCAGAAATGTTTGCCGCATATTTTGCGTTAACTAAAAAAGTAGGAGAAAAAAATGAAGGATTCTATTGCACAAACACTGGCTGTATTACCTAACTTGCCTGGCGTGTACATTATGCACGATGCGCGGGGGAAGGTTATTTATGTAGGTAAGGCTATAATCTTAAAAAATAGAGTGCGTAGTTATTTTAGAGAATCCAGTAAGCAATCGCCAAAGGTACAAGCTTTAGTTGCTAAAGTAGAAGAGATAGAAACCATAGTAACGGCTAATGAAATGGAAGCTTTAATTCTAGAATGCAATCTTATAAAAAAATACCGTCCACGCTATAATATAAGTTTAAAAGACGATAAAACCTATCCGTATTTGAAAATAACTTTGCAGGAAGATTTCCCCCGCATCTTTGTTACTAGGCGTGTTTTGCGTGATGGAGCTAAATATTTTGGCCCTTATGCAGATGCAGGAGCTCTTCATGCAAATGTAAAGCTTATTCGTAGCATGTTTCCTTTAAGGCATTGTAGAAAAATGAATGTTGACAGACCTTGTTTGCAGTATCACATTAAGCGTTGTTTAGCACCTTGTGTAGGTAAAGTTACTAAAGAAGATTATAAAAAAATGATTGATGCGGTAATCCTGCTTATGGAAGGAAAAACTGCTGAGCTGGAAAAAGATTTAAAACATAAAATGCAGGCTGCTTCTGATAAATTACATTTTGAAGAAGCGGCACGTTATAGAGATTCATTGCGGAGCATTGATTATCTTAAAGAGCAACAAAAGGCCATAACTGAAAGTGGAGATCAAGATGCTATTGGCCTGTATCAAGATGACACAGGTATCTGCATGCAGGTATTCTTTATTCGTTCAGGTAAACTGCTTGGTAGGGATAACTTCTTTTTATCTAAAGAAGCAGGGGACGAACCAGCGGAAATTATGGCAGGTTTTATTAAACAATATTATAGTGATGGTGTTTTTATCCCAAGAGAGATTTTATTAAGCGTTGCACCTTCGGAAGCAGAAAGGTTATTACTGGAAGAATGGTTTACCGCTAAAGTTAAACGTAAGGTAGAGCTTTTGGTTCCCAAAAGGGGCATGAAGTTGGATTTAATAAAAATGGTTGAGGAAAATGCTAAGAAAAATCTGCAAGAACGGTTACGTAAGGGGCAATTAACACAACAAATAGATGAAAATGCTGCCGAAGAATTACAACTGGCATTGGGGTTGACAGAACCGTTGGAACGTATTGATTGTTTTGATATTTCTCATACTCAAGGAGCTGAAACAGTAGCGTCTATGGTTGTTTTTCGTGATGGGAAAATGAGCAAAAAGGATTACCGTCGTTATAAAATAAAATCGGCAGAAGGAAAACCGGATGATTTCAAATCTATGCAGGAAGTAGTATACAGAAGATACAAGGATGCGGAAGATTTACCGAACCTAGTAGTTATTGATGGAGGCAAGGGACAGTTAAGTTCAGCCTTGGAGGTTATTCATGGTATAGGACTGCGGGAGTTAAATGTTATAGGGTTGGCAAAAAGAGAAGAGGAGATTTTTGTAGAAGGTGCTCATGAAAGTATTCTTCTTGACAGAACTTCAGGGGCCTTGCATTTAATTCAGCGTATTAGAGATGAAGCACATAGGTTTGCAATTACCTATCATAGAAAGTTAAGAGGTAAGAGAAATTTAGTTTCTGTGCTTGATCACATAGAGGGGATTGGCCCTAAAAGAAGGCAAGCTTTATGGAAAGAATTCGCTTCTCTTGAGGCTATGAAGGCTGCAACATTAGATGAGCTGGCAAGGGTCGACGGCATGAATAAGAATGTGGCAAATACACTTTACGAGTTTTTTAGGCTGGATGTGGTGGCCAAGAATGATAGCATAAAATAACATTTTATTGATAACGATTATTTTTTATGCTATAATCAAAGAATAAAAACAAAGGAGTGATTCCAGTGAAAAAATGGGTATGTGATATTTGTGGATATGTTTATGATGAGGCTGTTGGCGACCCTGATAATAATGTTGCGGCCGGTACTAAATTTGAAGATGTACCTGAAGATTGGGTTTGCCCTGGTTGCGGTGTAGGCAAGGATCAATTCTCTCTTGTTGAATAAGTATAAAGTGAAAACTGTTTCGCTAGCTTAACTTAGCGGAACAGTTTTTTTATAACTTGTGATATAATAATGGGCGGAGGATATTAAAATATGTGTGGATTTTTATTGCGAGGAGTATTTTTAAGCCTAGTCTTATATCTTTTGTTTGGCATTGAAGCGGGAATACATATTGTAACCTTGGGTGGTCAAATATTAGGAGCTTCTTTGGTAGGGCTGTTCACAGCTTGTTATCATACTATTGGCAGGCACCTTTTTACCCATGTTTGGATCGGCAGAATAGTAGCAGCTATTTGGGCAGGTTTAACGGTCATAGTTGTTGCAAGGCTATTGCCAGGTTATACGGTTACAAATCCAAGTGTTTTTTCATATATTGTATCAGTGTTTTGTCTTATAGCTTGGACAATTGATAATTTTATCAAGGATAAGTGAGGGGAAGCTGTTGAGTATTAAACTAATTGCGTGCGATATGGATGGCACTTTATTAAATGGAGAACGGAAGATTTCTGTAGCAAACGCTATGGCTATTGGCAATGCTTTAAAAGAAGGAATAAAGGTAACGATTGCTACGGGCAGAATGTTTGCTTCTGTCCAGCATTATGCGACAGAATTGGGATTGGATGTTCCTTTGGTGGTTTATAATGGAGCTTTAGTAAAAGAAGCTCTATCAGGCAAAGAAATTGGTGCCTGGCCAGTGCCTGTAGATATCGCGAACAAAGTAGCGATCTTTTGTCGTGACAGCAATATTTATGTACATGCTTATATTGATGATGTACTTTGGGTAAGAGAAGATAGCAAATTTGCCAGAGACTATGCAGATTTTTCCAGGGTGAAATTTGAAGTTCATGGAGAAGAATTATTTAATTTGCCCAAGGCTCCACACAAGCTTTTAGTCATGACAGACGATGGCCAGTGCCAGAAAGTGCAAGATAAGTTAGAAAGTGTTTTTAAGGATTCGATACATGTTACCAGTTCTCAAAAAAACTTTTTGGAAATTATTGATCCTAATACCAGCAAATGGAATGCAATTAGGTGTATAGGGGAAAAATGGGGTATAAAACAGGAAGAGATTATGTGTATAGGCGATTCTAATAATGATGCAGAGATGGTAGCTAATGCTGGTATAGGCGTAGCTATGGGAAATGCTAATGATAGAATAAAAAAAATGGCAAAAATCATAACGGGCACTAATGACAACGATGGGGTTGCAATGATCATTAATAGCATTCTTACAGAACAAGTGACCGTTTCAGAAGATTTATGAGTTAGGATCAAAATAAAAAGATGTTGTGATTACAAAGTAATCCACAACATCTTTTTTGTTATTATTAT
>Ga0183099_1000786_pt1 | contig 20696 bp, 17 predicted proteins | sample Biomet1_FD_127788 | JGI IMG/M metagenome (GOLD analysis project Ga0183099, IMG submission 127788) | Microbial communities from bioreactor (seeded with anoxic lake sediment) at LBNL, California, USA - Biofuel metagenome 1 | ecosystem: Engineered > Bioreactor > Anaerobic > Unclassified ...
AACGGGTCATTATTCCGGCAATGTCTTTCCGGTACCGCCACGGTTCTTTTCCGCTGAACTCGCAGTTTGAACTGTGCAGGCGGTTTACTTTACTTCATACGCGCGCGGCTCTTCCGGATAGCTGTAATACACAGGCTGAACGAGCGGTTCGTCGTCTTTATATGCCCGGTGATTCATGGTGTACAGATACGGTATCATACTGTGGCGCAGCTGGAGGAAACGGGTCATTATTCCGGCAATGTCTTTCCGGTACCGCCACGGTTCTTTTCCGCTGAACTCGCAGTTTGAACTGTGCAGGCGGTTTATTGGTGAAAAGACGCCGAACTGCAGCCACCGGCACGCCATATCATCGTCTTTTTTTCCGTGCATGTGTCCGCCGATGTCATGGCTCCACCATCCGTAGCCGATATTCGACGCGGTCGCGGTAAAATACGGCTGAAAATCAAGCGATTCCCAGGTGATGTACGTGTCTCCTGAAAAGCCTGCCGGATAGCGGTGGCTCCCCGGTCCCGCATACCGCGAAAATATGAGCGGGCGGGTTCCGTTTGCCTTCCCGCTGAGAAAGGTGTAATGGTTGAGCATCCACAGCGGGTCAAGACCGGGTATCCTCGTATTATTGCCCTGCTGCCAGTCGATCCACCAGAAGTCGACGCCCTGCATTTCAAGCGGTTCAAGTATGTATTTCCGGCGGACGCTGATAAACCTGGGATCGGCCATGTCAAACCGGACCCCTTCCTTTGTTGCGGGATCTATGCCCATCGCTTTTGCTGCGTCTGCATAGTGTTCTTCAAAGGCGCGGATACCGTCTGCAGGATGATCGTTGAGCGTTACTTTCATACCCCTGCGGTGCAGTTCGGCAAGAAATTTCTCCGGCTCGGGAAAGAGGCTGCGGTTCCAGGTATATCCTGTCCAGCCGCTTCCGTACGAGGGATCTATGTCGCCGTCGGTAAGATGCCAGTCCATATCTATGACTGCTACGGAAAACGGGATATGCTGCCCGGCGAATGCATCCATGAGTGCGAGGTATGACTGCTGGGAATACCGGTAATAACGGCTCCACCAGTTGCCAAGCGCATACCGCGGCAGCATGGGTGTTTTGCCGCACAAATGATAAAATGCCTTTAGCGCTGTTTTATACTCGTGGCCGTATGCAAAAAAATACAGATCGAGCGTCCCGTCCGTACGCGGCTGCACGAATCCGTCGCCGGTGAGCACCATCGTGCGGCTGTCGTCGATGAGTGAAAAACCGGAGCGGGATACGACGCCGTGTTCCAGGCTGCACGCCCCGTTCACTTCGTCAAGCGTCCTGCAGGTACCGGAAAGATCGTCGATCTTCATGCCGTACCGGTATTCCTGGCGGTAATTCGAAAGATTACCCTTTACTTTAATAGAAAGTCCCGATGATGAAAACGGTTTTTTATCATATGAAAGATGAAAGCGGGCTGTATCTATTTCAAGGCAGTCCCCGCTGTCCCTGCAGGAAAAATCGACCGGCGGAAAATTTCTGTTAACGACCGTCTGCGTCGGCCGGTCTTCAAACACTCCCCTGGCGTCGTATTCGAGGCGCACAAGTCCGTCGTCCAGTACGGTGATCCGATAACGGTCACCTTTAATAATACTACTCTTGTTTTCTGCGCTCATATGTACCGATCCTTTTGAAGCAAAATGGACAAACGAAATTCCGTGTCTTATGTCTTGTCTGCGTGAGATATATTCATACTATATAGTTTAGCGCTAAATGTCAATTAAAATGTTCCCATCCCGTTTTTTTAGCACCAGAATAATACTTTATTGCACATTACGCGTTGTTGTAGTAGTATCTTACCAGCGGAACATTTCACTGCGGCTCCCGTTCGCGCAGAATAAGTATAACGGTAAATCAGGTACAAAAAATGACGATTAAAGATATAGCCCAGCAGGCCCATGTCAGCATGATGACTGTGTCCAATGTCATCAACGGTAAGGAAGGAAGGGTTTCCAGGGAAACTGCAGAACTCGTCCGGAAAATTATCGCCGAGAATAATTATATCCCGAACTACTCCGCGAGAAGTCTCAGCAGCAACAGTTCGCATATTATTTCCATTATCGTACCATACCCCCGGCACCCCGGGGATGAAACGATCATTTCCGATCCGTACGTTTCGACCATGCTCGGTGAAATAGAAATGAAACTGCGCGAGAACGGCTATTTCGCCATGATCCGTTCGTCAAACACGATGCAGGAGATCATCGCGATGCAGAAAACGTGGAATGCCGACGGTGTGATCTTCATACTTCCCTATTACGACGATTTCATAGACGAACTCAAAAAGCAGATCAACCTTCCCATGGTGTTCATCGACAGTTCTTCTTCATGCAGCGGAATAGTAAAGGTGAACGTCGAAGATGAAAAAGGTACTTTTCTGGCCGTAAAATATTTAATTAACATGGGACACAGAAGGATCGCGATAACTGTCTGTCCCGAAGGCAACAAACTTTTAACAAAGCGGTACAACGGATACCGGCTCGCGCTGTCCGAATGCGGCGTTGCGTTTGACAAGTCGCTCATTCTGCCGTTTTCTCCTGATTACGGAAGCGGGATAAAAGCGGGACAGTATATTGCGGCGAATAAAAAAACTTCCGGCATTACGGCCGTCGTGACTACGTCCGACATTTCAGCGATCGGCGTCATGGAAGGCGCGCGGCTCGGCGGTCTCAGGATCCCGGCAGATCTTTCCGTTGTTGGTTTTGACAATCTCAGAACGGGGTTGTACGTTACGCCGAAGCTCACAACGATAGACCAGCATATGTTAAAAAAAGCGGATGCGTCGGTACAGCTGCTCCTGGACAGTATAAAGGGAATACCCGTGCCCGGAGATTGTGTCTGCTTTGACGTCGAACTGATCGAACGGCAGTCCGTGCTCTGCCTGCAGTAAACAGGCCGGACATTCCGCGGCACAGCCGCACGCGTATGCAGGACAGGCTCTACCGTATACGGATGTTCTTCGTCGTTTTTTTATCTGCGGCGACAGTTCCGTCCGCTGCTTTTTTAACATGCTTTCCGAGCATGACGAAACCGGAAATATGCACGCCGGATACGGTGTGCGCGGCATCGAAGCCTTGTATGCGGGAAGGCGCTGCGGTACCGGAAAGCACGGTAAGTCCTTGTATGGAAACGTTTTTTATAGCGCCCCTGTTTTTTGTCGACGACCAGCTGCCGTTCCTGACTACAGACAGGTCGATCAGATACGGCATGACGTTCCCGTCGCCGCTTCCCGTCCGGCAGTCTTCAACAGTGATATGCCGGTACGTTATATCCCGTACCACCGCGTCATCGGCATTATGGATCGATATGACCGGTTTATGGAAACTGTGAAGCACCGTTATATCGCTGAAACGCACGTTCTGTATAAAAGAGTTTTCCTCTTTGCCTTTGTTCGTTTCATACCCGATTTCCATCGACTGGGCAAAGTCAGTCCACAGCTGGATGTGTGAAAAACTGATATCGTGACTGCTGCGGTAATAGTTCTTTACCACCAGCGAATCATCCCAGCTTCGTACAAAACAGTTTTTGACGGTAACAGTTCTGCAGGACTGGAGCGTAATGCCGTCCCCGTTCGGCCTGCACGAAATTATTCTGATCCCGTCTATCTCCATCCCGTCGTTTTCATACCCCTGGCACACCCATGCGTTTGAATTAAGTACGGTGATGCCGTGTATCCGTACGTTCCTGCATACGTTGAATTCGAGGGGAACGTGCGGAGTGTGTCCTTTCCAGCCTGCGTACAGCGAACCGTCCAGTATGCCCCTGCCGGTTACCCGTACGTTCTGTACGCCTTCGGCCTGTATCGTTCCGTGCACGACCGCGCCGCCTGCTATGTACAGCGTCTGGCCGCTTTTGAGGCGGATCGTACCTTTGTTCCACTCGCCCGGACCGATCGAGATCAGATCCTCTTTTTTTTCCGGCAGTACGTCCTTTTCGATCGTACCGGCAAAGATGTGAACCGCACGTTCCGTTGTGTTGTTAAACTCTACGGTGTACGCATCAGGTTTCTTCAGCACGAATGTAACAGAGTGACCGTCCGCGCCGATTTCCGGTTTTATTTTGTACGATAAGGGCCTGACCGTGACGTTCTGAACGTACCGGCCGGGTACCGTTACTCTTACCTTCACGGTACCGGTAAAATCAAAATATGCAACAGGCGTCCGCGAAAGCACGGGCAGGTAATCGGAGCTCCACGACCGTGAATTGTTTACATTCGTATCGTAGACGTAACATGCTTTCCCGTTTACGAAGAGCTGCGTATCCGTACAATGCATGAGCGCGATGTTCCGCTCCGACTCGTTCGCGCCGCGTATGTCATTCATTCCCGCGTCTCCGAGCGTCTTCGGTCCCGGATACAGTACGACAGTGCTTGTCTGTATATATCGCGCAGCACGCAATATGCATAAAAAAAACGCTGCCGCACTAAGGACTGTGACTGCTGTGTATTTTTATATTCCGCCGTTCATACTGTCTCTGCCGTAAAGAAGGAGAACCCGGACTGCGGACTGTGCGCAGCCCGGGCTTTTTTTATTTTTTATTCGACTTGTACATATTGTACGCGTCGTTCTGGATCTTTATGAATTTGTCGTATCCCATCTGCTTCAGAGAGGTAAGATACGAGTCCCATTCCTTGTCTACGCCGCCTTCCGTCACCCATTTTGCCTGATTGGTGGAAACATACGCGCTGATGTCTGCATACAGCGTCGCAATGGTATTCAGCTGGTCAGGCGTGTAGCTGACGTTCGGATACGCTTCGGACGCAAACTGCTTCATGCTCTGGTCGAGTACAAGTTTTAACGCGTCCCCGTTTTCAGCAGCATAGGTCACTTTATCGTTAAACTTATCGCCAACGTATTTGGGCCCAAAATCGCGCAGGGAATTTACCCATGCGTACGTATCCGCAGATTTCCCGTCTTTCGGAGCCAGCACAGTATACGTTCCTTTCGCTTCATCCTTATCAACACCGACGCCGAAAGAACCGTAGAAGTTTTGAATTGACGCGTCTTCGGTATAGAACTTATCGATCCATGAAAGGAGTTTTCCGGGATTTTTACACGCTGAAGTGATAACAAACTCATAGCGTGAATAATTCCAGTGTTCGGGATCGGATGAAATATATTTTTTCCCGTCGGGACCGGCAAGCGGCGGAAGGGCGACATATTGTGAAGCGTTTTTGCCGAACGTAGAATCTGCGGTCCATCCCGGAGCACATCCGACGACCGGAGTCTGGCTCATGAGCTTTGCGTCGCGCATTGAATCGTCTTCCGTAAACAATTCTTTGTCGATCAGGCCTTCGGTATAGCATTTGTGCATCCACGCAATTCCTTTCCTATATTCTTCCGATGTGGGAATGTACACGGGTTGTCCGTTTTTTACGGTCATCATGTACGTTCCGTCCGCACCAAGGGTTGTTCCGAACGGCAGACAGAAAAACAGTACGGAATCTGCATATCCGCGTCCGAACGGTATCTCGTCGTTCGGATTGCCGTTTTTATTCGCATCCTTTTCCTTAAACGCCTTCAGAACTTTTTCAAATTCTTCATACGTCGCCGGCATTGAAAGTCCGAGGTTGTCGAGCCATGTTTTATTAATAAACATCTGATTTGCCGTAACGGGGCGGCAGGGTTTCCTGGAAGGCAGGCCGTAGATGTGACCGTCTGACGACGTGGCAAGGGCTTTCATCGTACTGTCGCTTTCAATTATTTTTTTAAAGTTGGGCATATACTGGTCGATGTACTTTTCAATAGGAATGAACGTTCCCCTGTTGGCAAGAATATCCGATTCTGAAAAACAGATCGATCCCATAAAAGCGTCGGGAAGATCACCACCGGCAAGCAGAACGGCTTTTTTATCGCCCCAGTCGGAATTCAGGATCGTTTTCCAGTTCACGGTTATTCCTGCTTCGGACGCTGCCTTATCGGGGAACCCCTGATGGTACGCTTCCCCCCAGTCCGCCCAGCGAACCGTTGCAACACTGAAGGTGCTCACATTCTGACTGTCTGCACTTGCGCTGCCTTTATTTTTACCGGCGCAGCTGCAGACCAGAAACATTCCCGCAGCAAGCGCCGCAGAAACTGACACTGCAAATTTCCTATTATTCATATTTCCTCCTATTATACTACCCGACTATTCTTTGATCGCTCCGATCATTACACCGTGGTTAAAATACTTCTGCAAGAACGGATACAGACACATGATGGGCAGCGTCGAAATAACGATCGCTGCATACTTCATCATGTCTGACAGGCGGCGCAGTTCCTGCGCCATCGTACCGGTCGCCGCCCCAAGCAGTGACTGGTTGGTGATCAGTATTCTCCGCAAAAGCAATTGAAGCGGCTGCAGGTTTTCGCTGTCAATATAAATGAGTGCGTTGAACCAGGAATTCCACAATCCCACGGCAGTCCACAACCCTATCACCGCAAGGACGGATTTTGAGAGCGGAAGCGCGATCTGGAAAAAATACCTGATTGAACCGCACCCGTCGATCTGCGCCGCTTCCCAGAGGGAATCGGGCAGCGAAGAACGGAAGAACGTTCTGACGACGATAATGTTATACGTTGAGACGGAAAACGGAAGAACCATGACCCAGAACGTATTGAGCAGACCGAATGCCTTTACAACAAAATAGGTTGGAATGAGTCCTCCGCCCAGAAACATGGGTATTATATAGAAGATATTGATCCATTTTCTTCCAGCCATATCCTTCCGGGACATGGCATACCCTGCTGGAATATTGACTGCCAGCCCGATGAACGTCCCGACCAGTGTATAAAGAATGGTATTGCCGTAACTGACCCATATCTGCCGCTGTTTAAACAGTTCCCGGTATCCTGACAGATCCCATTTTCCGGGCCAGAGCCAGATTTTCCCGTTCGCAACATCGGAAGGATTGCTGAAAGACGCAATCACGACGAACCAGAGCGGATAAACGATCAGTAAAATCATGATGACCGCTATTATGTGAAACAGTATGTTCACGGCAGCATCTTGTGATGTGTATTTTTGTACGCTCATGACATTCTCCTAGAACAGACTTGTCTCTGTTGTTTTTTTTGAAATAAAGTTTATCAGCAGCAGTACGATTACGTTTACGACCGTGTTGAACAAACCAATCGCCGTCGACAGACTGTACTGACATCCCTGCAGACCTATCTTGTACACGTATGTGGAGATAATTTCACTTGACAGTATGTTCTGGATATTCTGCAGCAGATATACTTTTTCAAAGCCGATTCCGAGAATGCTGCCGGCCCGCAGAATGAGCAGGATCATTGCAGTCGGCAGAATAAGCGGAATGTCAATGTGTCTGATTTTCTGCAAAGTTCCCGCACCGTCCATGGTGGCGGCGTCGTAATACGTTGGATCAATGCCGGAAAGCGCGGCAAGATAAATAATACTGTCCCAGCCCAGATGCTGCCATACGTCGCTCCACACATATATGTGTTTAAAAGCCTGACCGCTCGCCATCACGTTTGGAAATTCCAGACCGAACAGTTTGAACAGGTTGGCTATCAATCCCCTGCCCGGTGACAGAAAGAGGAGAATAAGTCCGCACATGACCATCGTCGAGATAAAATGCGGAAGATACGTTACAACCTGAAACGTTTTTTTGAACAGACCGTTGCGTATCTGGTTGCACATAAGCGCCAGAAGAATAGCAAGCGGAAAGCCTACCAGAATTCCGTATATGCTTATGACCAGAGTGTTTTTTATTGTAACGGTAAACTGATACGAATGAAAAAACTGTATAAAATGCTGCATTCCCGCCCACGGACTGTGGAGTATTCCCAGCGCCGGCGAGTAATTTTTAAATGCAATGAGTACGCCGCCCAGCGGAAGGTATGCAAAACAGAACAGCAGTACTGCCGACGGCAGCAGCAGCACGAGCAGCTTTTTTTCACTGAAGCTATCATTTTACTTTTATTACTACCCGATGAACCAGTTTTCATCAAATCCTCCCAGTACAAGCAGACAAAGATGTATCGTTATAGAAGTTTAGCGCTAAACCTATTATACCCCTTATTCTTTCCTTGTCAATCTTTTTTTTCCAACTGCAATAAATCGGATGACAAATGGATTTTTACGATTTATACTGTACCAATATCAGGGAGATTGTGTTCATCATGCCTTTGTTAAAGAAAAACCTTATCTTTTCGATTGTCCTGTTCTTGTGCATTTCCGTCATTTCTTTTTCGGTATACCGGGTGCTGTCCCGGCGGATCGCAGCAGACACGGTTTTCGACGATCTTGAAAAACTTGCACTTACTAAAAGCCTTACGCTGGAAAGTTCCATAAAGCCGGACAGCACGCTTGCGCTAAAAATGGTCAGTTCCCCGCTGATTCTTGATTATTTTAAGAACCCGGAAAAAGAACCGCAGCGCACGCTCGCTGTACGTGAGCTTTCCTCCTTTCAGAAAGCGTTTTCGTCCAATCAGATATTCTGGGTGACTGACAGCGACAAAAAGTATTATTACAACTGCGGCTATTCCTATACGGTCGAGCCCGAAAAGCAGGGACAGGAATGGTACGAGCAGACGCTCAACAGCGGCAGTCTGTCCAGTTTTTACGTGGACTACGACGTAGGTATCAAAGAAACGAAACTGTGGATCAACACGCTCGTCCTGGACGAGAATAAAAAACCGCTGGGCATAGCCGGTACGGGCATTACGCTTGACACGTTTATTAATCAGGCGTATCAGGGGCTCGGAAAATCGGTAACGATGTATTTTTTTAATAATCAGAAGACGGTCACGGGAGCTGCGGATACATCACTTCTTGACAAGAAAAAGCAGATCGATTCCGTGTTCACCACCCCGCCTGACTTTGATTCATTGATAAAGGGGTTGCGGGAAGGTGAAATGAGACATTTTGCCAGTGGAACCGAACTCGGGGTTATCACGTATATCCCCGTGTACGACTGGTATCTTGTTGCCGCAAAACCGGTCGTTACCGGAGAGGGATTTAACCAGAAACTGCTGCTGTATATTCTTATTGGCGGCGTACTGACGTTCGCTCTTACCATTATTACCTACAACCTGTTCGTACGCAGCATGCTCAAACCGCTGGAGAGTCTGCAAACGGTCATGACGTCGATCGCAGCAGGCGATTATACATCGGATATAACGTATACGAAACATGATGAAATCGGCAGCTTAACGGCAAGTCTCGAATCTATCACCGATTCTGCAACAAAGATCATCCGCAGCGTCCGGGGACAGGCCGAACAGGTGCGCGCTGTTACGGAAAAAGAAATGGAAAACCTGAGCCGGTGCAGAAAGCTGACATCCGAAATTGTTACAGCTCTCTCTGCTGCCGATGCGGCCGCGGATGAAGAAAAAGATATTCTGGAACAGGCGAACCGCTCGGTGCAGAAAAACGAGAGCGATGTCAACAACTTCCAGACGGTGATCCGAGCACAGTCAGAAGCCATCCAGAAAGCCAGCGCCGACATCAGCAGTATGCTTGAGCGGGTACAGTCGCTGGACAGGTACAACAGAGAAGCGGAACAGAGCATAGAAAAACTGTATGAAAATTCCACAGGCAGCGCAAAGCAGTTTTCACAAGTTATCACCCTTATTGAAAAGATCGCAGAACAGACCGCCTTTATGCAGGAAACGAATACCATTATAGCCGCGATCACGGAACAGACGAACCTGCTGGCCATGAACGCTTCTATCGAAGCGGCGCACGCAGGAGAAGCCGGAAAGGGATTTTCCGTCGTCGCGGACGAAATACGGAAACTTGCAGAACAGACAAAAGAGCAGTCCGAAGGGATCGAGAAAGTTATTAAGGACATAACTGATTCCATCAACGAAGTGTCCGCCGCGTCAAAGACGACGAATCAGACGATCAGTGAGAATGTAAGCGACACGCAGTCCGCACAAAAAGCGTTCGGAAATGTTTCCATGATCGTCAACGAACAGAAAGATCTGAGCAATGGTATTTCCGAAAGGCTTGCGTCAGTTTCGGAATCTTCCGCATCCGTTTCGTCGGGATTCAACGAAATGAAGCAGGACAACGATATTATTACAGCCGGAACCCTAGAAGCGGCTAAAAAAATCCGCTTTCTGACAGAAAAAATCGACACGATATCCGTCCATGCCGGTACTATCGACAATATCGTCGAAGATATATCGTCCTTTACCGTTCACAACCGCGAAAGTATCAACGCGCTTTCCACGGGTATGGCTTCGTTCAAACTCAGGGACCAGTTGCCGGAAGTTGAATAACGGCAGCCGAGAATACAGCAGGCAGTTACGTGTCACCAGCCGCGGGGATGCCATGAAAAAAGGAGACGGACCGGTTCCAGTCCTACTCCGTCATCTTCCCGAGCCACGAATAAGGCTGACAATATTATTTATTTTTCATCTTTTCTCTTGACTAAAACGTATTGAGTAAAATGGCATATATGACGTTGCCTGCATTCCACAAAGAATGTATACACACACAGTACCACATGTGTCTGTTCGAAGGAAACAGGTACCGCACAAAGAAAAGTGCCGTAAACAATCCCCATCTCATAAACAGATATAGAACTTTCTTATTAAGATGAAGAATACTTATTATCAGAGCAAATACAATAAGCAGCAAAAACACAATCTGTTTGGACCTTTCCTTAACAATAAGTTTGAAAACAAGTTCCCGTCCTATAAGTTCCTCGCATACCGGTGCAAACAAAACCAGTGAGCAAATATTTAACACAAAAAACAGCGGATAAGGCGGAAGATTACCTTTTTCCATCAATGAGATTCCCGCAAGCTTTATACAATACGAGTTACATGCTGTCATCGTTTTTTCCCGGAATAGCAGACAGAAAATACCCAGCATAACCGAAACAACAAGCAGAGACAGCCATATAACTTTTTCCTTCAGGATTGCAGTGTTATTCTGAATTACAAGACAACGGTATATAAAAAACAGAGATACGAATAGGAAAGTACACAAAGGACAATGTAAGGTACTGAAAAACGACTAAGCGGAACAAGTTCTGCGGTACCTGACAGCTGAGAAACAAGGAAGCCGGTTATAAACGTCGGTACGAGCGATACTGCCCATTTTTTATACAATGCAGCGGACACACCTGCACTAACAATAAACATGAGATAAAGCGTACCGTAATATAGTAATTTCTCTGACATTTTTTCTCCAATGAATAACTACACAGTATACACTGTATATAGACACAACGGAACAGACATACTGCTTCAAGCATTCAGTTCATACATCTTTCCGAGCCATGAATACAGCCATACGTACATCCTGACACATGCAAGCGATGCGCGCCGTACCGTTACCTGGGAACGGACCGCATCGTAGTCAAGCTGCGACACCGCTCCCGCGTCCAGCTGCTGCTTCATATCTGATGCAAGACTATCCGCATCCGCACACAGTTTTTCAGCTTCTGCACGCTGCGCTTCAAACGCTGCGCTGAGCATCTCATACTGCTCACGCACCGCGTCTTTCTGTTCCAGATATGCACGGTACGCATCCTGCGCAGTCCTCATCTCAATCTCCTCTGACTCACCTGTCTTCGACACAAGAGCCGATATGAACGGCGTCATATTAACAGATACGCCTGCAGCCCATGTACAGACAGAATCTGCATCACGCTTCCATGCCGACTGCCAGTCTGATGCTTTCACCGTTTTCAGTGTCCATGCGGGTTCCAGAGAAAGCGTAAGTACAGGTGCTCCTCTCTGTTTTGCAAGTACCTCTGCCGTTTTCAAAATGTCGATTTTGAGCAGCAATTCCTGTGCGCACGGATCATGCACATCGCCCGTCAATGCGAGCGCCTGAGCGAGTCCGTCCTGCGGCAGATCCGTTCCTTCCGGTTCGCCTTTGAACATGCCACATGTTTCCTTCAGATACTGCACATACTGCCGGTACGTAATGCGGACATCCGAAAGATTCTGCTCATTGCCCATGCGGGAACTTTCCAGTTCGGCAATCTTTGCCATATTTGCACCGCCGATCTTCCGCAGTTCGTTCAGAGCATCTATCTGTTCTTGTGTATAGGCGATTGAAGCTTCGTACATCTCCATTTTCTTTCTATATATAAGGCTCAGTATGTAGTACTGCGCGACTGTCTCAAGCTTCTGCTGTTTCGTATACAGCAGGACATTGTAGTAGTACTCCTTCTTCTGCTGAAGGGACAGGCGCTCAGGATTCCGTAACTTTCCCTGTGCATAAAACGGATAGAGGCTCTGCGAAAGCGTGAACGCCACGTCCGGTATCTGGCTGACATACCGGCTGTCATACGCTACAGCCGCACTCAATGCGTATGCTCCCGTCACGCCTATGCTTGTGCCTCCGGGAAGGGGCTGCGTAACGCTCACCGATGCCGAAAGGCTGTCGGGACATTCGTCCCACCCGTATCCGTCGGGAACGGTCGACGCCGCACTGGTCGTGACGGATGGTGCGTATGTGCCGCCGAGCGTACTGAGCGACAGACAGGCCGACTCATACGTGTGCTGCGCAGAAAGTACGTCGCCGTTTGTTGTTACGGCAAGGTGCCACAGACGTTCGAGTTCGGTCATTTCTCCGGAGGAAACACTTTCCGCCTGTACACCTGATGTGTTCTGGGATGAAATCGTACCTGTCAGAATACACAACAATACTATACCGGTTGATAATTTCTTCATTGCACGCTCAGTTAATAAAATCAAGTTTTCGGAGCACCATGCGCAGTGCGGTACTCCGTTCTGTAATAATACGACCCTCTGCCGCAATCCCCGGGAGCAGCTGCGCACGCTTTCCGTTTTTTGAAACAAGATACGGTTCTGGAACCGGCGCTTCTGCAACAAATACCGGAGAACCGGCGGAAAGCAGCGTACAGTCGGGAGGGATAAGGGAGACTGTTGTCTCGATCTGTCCGTACCGTGACGGCGGCAGGCCGGGGAAGCGTATCTTTACAGGATTGCCGACAGCAACGCGCGCAATATAGGAGGGATCAACGTACAGTTCCGCCTTGAGCGCACTGCTTCCTTCCGGCACGATCCTCAGCACCTCTTCTCCGGTCATGACATAATCACCGCAGTTCATTTTCTTTACTTCCGTGATTCTGCCGGAGATCGGCGCATACATCACCGAGTTTTTTACAACACGTTCCAGTTCCGCGATGAGGCTCTCCGTACTGCTCCGGTCCGTCTGCAGCTGCCGGTACGTTTCGAGCGTCTGTGTGAGCTGCGTGTTCTTCCACGTGCGGTACTGGAAAACGGTCTGCTCGTACTGCGCCTGCATATCCTGCACGTTCTGGGGAACGGCGAGCGACGCAGGTTTGTTCTGTTCACGCTCAAGCTTTGTCTTCACATCCGCAATGACCGTCTCGTACCGTTTCTTCTCGTACAGGTATGCTGCAGAACGTACGTATGCGTCACTCTGTACAGGGAGCACAGGAAATTTTTCCGTCCTGACAGTCTCAAGCAGCGTTTCCGCGGTCTGTATATCGTCCTTCAGTTTTGCAAGCTGTGCGCGCTCTGCCGTAAGTTCCCGTTCCTCTGCTGCCGTGTCAAGCGTAAACAGCAGGTCTCCTTCCTGTACCTGTCCGCCGTTCACGTACAGTTTCTCCGTCACTTCGCCGCCGGACACACAACGTACCGAGGACACCGCTTCCACCGGGCGCAGAACGACCTGTACTTTCACAACATCGTCCATCGGTGCAAACGACGCCCATACGAGAAGCGCGGCACATGAAAAGAATATGGTGATAATAAAACCGTACACCGCACGGCACGGCTGCAGCATAAAGAATGCCGTCGTTTTTTTGAACGTGTTGTAATCGGTCAGGTGCATTGTACGCTCATCCCCTGCCACATATCCCGGTACAGACCGTCCTGTGCAAGCAGTTCGCTGTGCGTGCCGCGCTGTACTATGCTGCCTTTTTTTAAGACATAAATAGTGTCACAATTCATTACCGTTGAAAGTCTGTGCGCAATAATTATTACGGATATATGTTCGCGTTTTAAACTTCTCAAGACTGTATGAATTTCCATTTCACTTACCGTGTCGAGACTGCTTGTTGCTTCGTCAAGAATTAGTATTGAGGGATTTCCAAGGAGCGCTCTGGCAAGGGCTATCCTTTGTTTTTCTCCTCCTGAAAGACCCCCGCCGTGTTCTCCCAGAACAGTGTCGTAACGCTTTGGTAATGCTTCTATAAAATCGTATGCCCCGGCTTTTCGTGCAGCCTTTTCAATGTCTTCAAAACGTGCATCAGGTCGATGCAGCGCAATATTTTCACGTATCGTTCCTGAAAATAAAAAAATATCCTGCGGTACGTATCCGATTTTTTCACGCAGATACCGGGTGTCTATATCGCGGATATCTATACCGTCCATATACAACGCTCCCTTTTCCGGCTCATAAAATTTAAGCAGAAGTTTTGCCAGCGTAGATTTTCCGCTGCCGGTCGGACCAACGAATGCAGTCCACTCACCCTTTTTTAATTTAAAGGAAAAATCTTCATACAGAGGGAGCCTTGAACCGTATCGAAAAGTGATTTTTTTGCTTTCTATTTCTCCATCCAGACTTTCAGGTTTTAAATATTCTTTATCTTCCTGCCGTTCTTTTTCCAATTCAAGAATTTCTCCTACCCGTTCCGTCGCAACAAGCGCCTCCTGAGCTGAATTCTGAATATTGATAAGTCTGAACAATGGACCGGTAAAATACCCGAGAAGAGAGTTAAATGTCATGAGCGTGCCGAAACTAAGCGTTCCTGCAATGATAGATGAACTTCCCAGCCAGAAAATCAGTATTCCGCTCAATCCGTTCACGATCCCTCCAATGATTCCTTGTATTATTCCTATCTGATTTATACACCACGAAGTACCAATATATTTCATCTGATATTTTTCATATTCGCCGAATACCAGTAGTTCCGCATTGAGCGCTTTTACGGTATCAATTCCATTTATAGATTCGAAAAGATACGACTGTACTTCTGCATTTTCACTCATTACTTTTACATAATAACTTCGGTAGATTTTTGCAAAAACAGCCGCGCTGACGCTTAACAATAGTACGGTCATAACAGAAATTGAGAACAGCGATGAACAAATTTTAAATAAAATGGGGCCGCTTACCAAAAGCATGATTATATCCATCAGTCCGGAGATAACAGTGTTTGAAAGAGTCGCCTTGATTTTTCCTAAATCACCAAGGCGTGACAAAATTTCTCCGGCTTTTCGTGATTCAAAAAAAGACAGTGGCAGCTGCATTATGTGCGCTATATATGAAAAGTTAAGTTGAATATCCGTTTTATACGAAAAATGAGAGAGAAAAATTCTTCGTATACTTCCCACGACTGTCTGTATGACAGAAACAAAGAGAATTCCGACAGACAATGTCGTTAATGATACTGACGCTTTTGCAAAGATCACTTCATCAAACACATATTTATAATAAAATGATGAAATTATTCCGAACGCCAAAAGCAGCACAGAACATAAAAACGAATACATAAGGATTTTCTTGTGCGGTAAAAAAATCGGGAGAAATTTTACCAGCAGATTTTCCTTTCTGTCTGTTTTTGTAAACAACTCGTCAGGTTCCAAAAACAGCGCATACCCTGTCCATACGGCAAAGAATTCTTCACGGCTCATCTTTTTTTTTCGTTCCAGAGGATCAGGATCCCAAATATCCACACGAGACCTTCCGATATGTGTTACGATCACATAATGATCCACATAATCCTTTTCTCCTTTGACCATATGAAAATGTGCAATAAACGGCACAGGGGTACTTTTTGTAACCGATTCTTCTGTTCCTTTTACACCGCGGCCTTTTAAATGATACGATGCTGCCGCCTGAATCATTCCGTTCATATTCGTACCAGAGACGTCTGTTCCTGCCGTATTCCGTACTTGCGCAATACTAAGGCTTTTTCCAAAATAAGAGGCTATCATTGCAAGACAGGCTGCACCGCAGTCTGTTTCATCAAGTTGTTGAATATACCGCATGATACGTTACTCAAGCCAAAACAGCGAGTGTTCAAAATCAAGCATGATCCGTCTTCCCTTGAAAAACGGATATCCGATGTCATTTGTATACTGAAGCATTATTCTTGCTACATTCTGTGCGGTGAAATGCCCGTCCATTGAGTCATATCCCTTTACCGTATATTCATACGTACCAATTTTTACCGTATACGTCCGGGCGGTGTTTTTTTTCAGCGTTATTTCTTTATTAAAATCACCGCCAGTCACTTCTGTCAGTTCCCTGCTGAAATCACTTCTTCGGAAAAAAGAATCGGAACCGGTATCGATCAGTGCCCATTCTTTCTTCCCGTCTATTTCTATCTCTGCCTGGTACAATTTTTCATGTCTGCTTGTTTCCACTACTCTCATCGGAACAGCGGCGGCTGTGTCCGAAAACGGTGACGCATTCACTTCAAAGAATCCCCGGCGGTAGTCGAACACGATATTCCGTGCTCCACGGAACACCGGTAAGCCCATTATACACCGCGCAGATTTGTTATCGGTTACGGTGAATGACAGTGTTTTTGTTCTGCTCCCGTCGGTCATACTCACGTCTACCGTGATTACGCGTCCCTCAAGCAGTTTTTTTCGTATCGTACCGTACTCACGGTGAAAATATATTTTTAACTCGCTTTCCGAATACACTGTTTTGTTCATACCGAAGACATCAAGAAAGTGTACAAAGCCATCATACAATTGTCTGTCAAATTCTCCGGGCGGCATTATTTGCTTCGCATATCCGTACGCTATCTCACCTGTCAGGTATGGATCGCCGGTATCTATACCTGCGACAATTCCGCTGTCGGGACTAATCACTATAGACGGTATGTGATCAAACTTTGGTCTTGCCGACGTATCCACATACATCTTTTCTTTCACGTGTCCCCATCCGTCTTCTATGAATCCGCCGGCGAATCCCTCCGGGCGCGTTGCACATCCCGCTGCAAGTAGGCACAGGCAAAACAGTATCACGATCTTCTTCATGCACGTTTCCTTTTCCGTAGTAATCGTCCGGACGGACAATATGTTGGTTCATACAGTCCGTCCGGGCTTCAGCTAATTTTTCCCGCCGTGACCGCCGGATCCGCCGGAATGGCCGCTGCCAGATGATCCCGGATTGGAATTATTTAATTCTGAAGGACCATCTGATCCTCTATTCTCTGAATCACTATCTCCTTCTCTTTCGTCAGTCTGTGTTCTTTCAGCTGAAAAATCTCCCGTAATTTCATTTTTATTACGGTTGTCAGGATCTGTATAGGTCCATTGCACATGCAAATCCCCTTTAATTGTTGTTGTTACTGTTGTCTTTCCTCCGTTCACTTCAAATAATTCGTCTGCATCCATTACAGCGAATCCGCTTTCCGCAGCCTCAACTTTTTGCATCTCCATTTTTTCAGCTCCCTTGTATTCATCGAATACATCAGTGTTTTTTTTACAACTGATGATGCAGGACCAGCTGCACCTTCAGCTGTCTATTCATTCAGTTCTGGTCAGCTGAACGATTTTTACCTTCAACGAAGGTTTTTATACTCGATTCGTTATTTATTTACCGCCGCCTGACGGGCCGCCGCCCGATGAACCTGAACCGTTCCCGAATGTAAATTTTGCCCCGGCCGAGACAGCCGGTGTCACGGATCCGGACGTCTGTACCGTTTCTCCGGTAGAGACGTACACCGTTCCCTGCGTTCCACGTGCATTCACCGTATGTGAAAGCTGCACCGAAATACCGAACGAGGAATGTCCTTCCCCATCCATGGTTCCGTCTGCACGTATGGCAGCGGTATCCGTCTTTCCCTCTGTACTTTGAGATATACTGACAGTGATATCTCCGGAAATATTATCCGTTCCTCCATTCACCCAAAACAACTCATCATTAGTCAGCACCACAAAGCCGCTGTCTGTTTTAGTAATACTCTGTTTCACCATGTTCTTTGCTCCTTTTTATACACATTATCATCATACGTACCGTCCTACATTCGGAGAAAGTATTTCCGTGTTCTGATGAATCCGGTTTTTCCACGTAAGATATTCGTCACGGGTAATTTCATACAATACTATGTCGCTGATCTCGCCGTTATATGCCTTCTGCCCGCAGTGCCGTTTTCCAACCTTATGTCCGAAATAATCCTTAACAATTTTCTCGTAGATCCGGTACGCGTGAACGTTTTTTTCCGCCACGATCCAGTTAAAGGCATTGCAGCCCCGGCCGGAAAAAATATACTCAAGATATTGAAAGAAAGCTTTTGCAGCAGTACAGGAACAACGCTTGTTCAGTAAAATAAGACGGAAGCTTGTTACAATATCCAAAGGTCTGTTCCATATTCCTTCAAAATACGCAATAATTTCCTTTTCACATATCACCGCGAAATTTTCATGGAGCCACGTATTCGGGGACGATTCCAGCGCCGACTCTGCCGTAAAAGCCCCGTCTGAAAAAAACCACTTGTTCGCAGGATCTGTTCCTGCTTTAAGTATAAGCCTTGATAATTCTACCTTAAATATATATGCAGGTTCTATTGAATATGACATTCCGTGCTCCATTTTTATATGCTATTACTTTAAGCATATCTTTGAAGTCACATTCGCACCATAGCGTTTCACGAAAATTTTCTTTTTTTTTACTGTCTGTGACTGTTTTTAACCGTCTGTGCAGTATGCGGCCTGCGCCTGACATTACCGCATGCTGCCCGATACGTGCAGGACTGATCCGCTGCCGACTACCTATAATCCGTAGCGGCCATAGTAGTCTGCATAGGCTGGAGCATCAGTAGTATTTGTTTTCTTTGAGCCTTGTTCCGTTCTCCCGCCTGCCGGGGTAAAGCGTCTTTTTTTTCCCCCGGCGGCCGGATCCGCAGGCGTTTTAACAAATTTGTCCTGCCGCTTCCAGTCGTCGGACGTGTCCATACTTTTTTTCATAACAAACTCCTCGCGTATTTATTTTCTTACAGTCTGATCTCCTGAGAGCTGCCGGCTCTGAAAATAATTACCAGAATAATGCTTCAAACTCCGAAAAATCATATCCGAACTTTTTTTTCACATCGTATATTCCTGTCCGTATGCGCTCATGCATTCCTTTTGCAGCCATGAGAATAAATGCCCGTATAAAATACTTTTTTCCCTGCTGTATGTGTCCCTGACAGGACAGTCCTTCGCCTTTACAAAAAAGGAGCAAGTCAAAATAGGCGAGTTTCCCGTATTTTATACAGCACACAATACCTTTTTCTGCTAGCTCTATTTCCCGTACATAATTTCCGCACGATTCTTCCCATTTGCATAAATTGAATAAAATGACCGGATACTGTTTTGCTTTTTCCTCAGGGTCAACATTTTTTTCCTCAAAATAGGTTTTAACAAAATACAGACGCTTCAGTGCCCTGTCTTTTTTACCGGTTCTGTATTCTTCAAGCGCGATATTGTTCAGGATCATCAGTTCGGTAATTGTCAGCAGATCATGGTTGAATTCTGCATCGGGCAGAAAATCAGGGATCGTCTGCCGTAATGCTTCCGTGAACAGCGGGAGCGCGCTTTCTTCTTTTTTGTGCCGGGCCCTTTTTTGAATACCGGACATGAACAGATAAAACTGAGTTTCGAGCGGATCCAATGTGTCTGAACAATGGACGTATGATTCCAGCAGCGACTGTATCCGGCAGTCCCCGTTTCCAACCATGCTGAGAATTTTCTGCTCGATTTTTCCGCGTTCAAATTCTTCTTCTGCAACGGCTGCAGTGCATAATCCCAAAGGAAAACCAAGCCGCTGCAGCAGTGCCTCCATCACTTTCTTGCTGGGGTTCTGCACACCGTTTTCAATTTTTGACAGAGTTGAAACTGCGCACAATCCGAAGCACAGATCTTCCTGTGAAACCTGTTTCCGAATTCTTGCCTCTTTCAGCATTTTACCTATAACATACTGCGGCATACCATACTCACTTTTTATATTAGGTTACACTCATTATTGTATAACTTTCATTTAAAATTTCAAGTTTCACTGAACTTTTATTGCGTTTTTTAAAATAATAATTCAGTGACACACTGATACTGGATCAAGCGTGCCACTGATATACTGTGAAAAAAATGAATTTTCTTTATTATCTATATTTTTACTATGCGGAAAAATAACAACGTGTGTTCGTACGGCGACCGGGCAGTTTTCCACAGGCGGTACTGCGCCGGCCCGTGAATAATAAAATCTGTCAGATCACACCCGTTCAAACACGATCTGGACGCTCTGCCCGCATTCCGGAAGGAATCCCAGATACAGGCCTGCGTTCATCAGTTCGGCTCCTCCGTACACGAGTCCCTGCGAACCCGGCATAACGGGAACGGGCATACCGGGTATGTACGCGGACGGCGGGCGGACGCTCGAATCCGTTACACGGTACGACGCGTTCTCGTCAAGTCCGCGCAGACGGATGTTTTCGGGCGGCACGTTTGATTCTGCGTACGTCCACACGACGGTGAGCACGATCCGGCTGCCGTCTTTTTCGGCATACTCCCACGCGCAGTACTCTGTCGTTTCGGAATGCGCACTTTCCGACCACGGTGTTTCGAGGCGGTACAGGTCTCCGAACAGGACAGTCCTGCGGATCTTTTTATAGAGCGCTATCTGCCCGCGTATCTGTTCAAGCTCACCGGCCGTCAGTTCTGTCAGGTCAAGTTCATACCCGAAAACGCCGGCCATTGCAGTGTGCGCGCGCTGTTCA
>Ga0183099_1000787_pt1 | contig 20694 bp, 10 predicted proteins | sample Biomet1_FD_127788 | JGI IMG/M metagenome (GOLD analysis project Ga0183099, IMG submission 127788) | Microbial communities from bioreactor (seeded with anoxic lake sediment) at LBNL, California, USA - Biofuel metagenome 1 | ecosystem: Engineered > Bioreactor > Anaerobic > Unclassified ...
GGCTTTCAATATACTTTGCGATTTTTATGGATATATCCGTTCTACCAGGTTTTTGGTAATGTCAGGACAAAATCCTATGGTAGCTTATGTATCTGGTGATTTGTTTATAATCCCTGTCGCTAATATTGTGGGAATCTATCCATTGCTTTCTTACCTATCTGCTAATCCTTGGCTGGGTTTCATGAGAGGAGTGATTATTACCTCTATTGCAGTTCTTATAACTATGTTCTTTACCCGGATCAAATGGTTCTGGCGAACCTAATTCACAGATAGTAGAAATTAATGTATTGCTATATAAAAAATCCCGGAAGTGAAATAATATTTCGGGATTTTTAAGCATAAAAAAAAGGCTACCACCGCTTTAATATGCGAGGCAAGCCCATCTATCATTAAAAAACTACTCTCTAAAGTTTGTTTTATGCTTCTGCTAAAGTTTGTTTTTTGATTAACTTTTGCAATTTAGCATTTAAAGTCTGGCACATTGTACCTTTACCTGCAGCTTGGTATCTTTTAATCTGATACTGAAGCATTGAAATTTCATCGATTCTTTTTTTCATAATTTTCATCTTTTGTGCTTACCACATTTTGATAAGCGGTTTTACTTTTATTTTTTATTTCGATGCAAAGATACGGGCTTTAATTGAATAATATGTTTTATAACATGTAAAAAGTGTGAATTTACTTCGTATTTAACAATTATTTATATTTTTATAGAAATATAAAGGCGCTCAGTTACATATAAAGGCGCTCAGTTACATATAAATGCCTTGATTCGTATCAAATCATTTAGGTCTGTTTTTGCATGTTTATAATGATAAGTAAGAGCGGATACTTTTAAGATATACTGTAGTTCTATTTAAAATAATCACATACCTTTGCAAGACCATAATTGACTGTATTATACCAAATATCTGTTCTCATGAAAAAAAATCAGGTAATGAGTGTTTGGCTTGAATAAAAAAGAAGAGGTTGTTCAACTATTACTTTTGAACAACCTCTAATAATCAGTCTCGATTATAACTTCACAGTTACATTTTTTCCACTATATGAAACCTTCTTTGTTATTTTAGCAGTAGAGTTGTCTCTGCTACCATTAACTAATACAATATTGAATTTGCGATTCTTCAACATACCATTGAACTTTCCCTGGCATTCACCAATAGTGAGTGTTCTATCCTGTTCATCCCACTTCATAGTAATAACACAGAAAGCTCCTTTTTCGTAATTGTAGTTGTCTTTTTCGTCCTCATAAAGAGAAAATTCACCGTTGGCTCCTGCGTAAATGCGTAGTTCCAGATTGTCCCATTTCTTTTCTGAAGTATATTGTACTTTCGGACCGAAAGGAACAATGCTCCCGGCTTTTACATAAAGTGGTATAATGTCAATTGGAGTTTCTTTGGTGATTTGATTTCCACCCTGAAGTTGTTCATTGGTCCAAAAATCATACCAGATTGTGCCGGCAGGAAGATAAACAGATTGTGCTTTTGCTTCTTTTTCGGTAACAGGGGCTACAAGGAAGCTGCGTCCAAACATATATTCATTATCAATATTGAGAGCCTTCTTATCTTTTGCAAAATCCATAACCAAAGCACGCATGAACGAACCTGAATTATGAGTTACATCCCACGCTGTTGAATATATATATGGAAGTAAGGAATAACGTAAGTTGATAAATTTTTCCTGAACATCAAAAGCCCAGTCACCTCTTTTTCCAAATTGATAAATTTCTCTTGGGATATCTGTTCCGTGAGAACGCATCATAGGCATGAATGCGCCAAACTGCAACCAACGAACATAAAGTTCCTGAAAGTCAGGATTCTTAGCTCCACCTCCCTTTACATATCTTCCGGCAAAGAAGCCTCCAATATCAGTATTCCAGTAAGGAATACCACAAAGAGCAAAATTCAATCCTCCCGCAATTTGTTTCCTAAGAACTCCCCAATCAGAAACAACATCACCACTCCAGGTATTTGCCGCATATCTTTGTTGTCCGGCAAAAGCAGAACGAGTCAGAATCAAAACGCGTTTATTGGAAGTCTCAGCACGTTGATGATCATAAACACCGCCCACAGTCATCAATGGGAAAGCATTATGAGCACTACGGAAAGTTCCTAGATGAGTAAGTTGATCATAATCTTTTTCTTCTACATTGATATGATCCGGTTCGGTAGAATCCAGCCACCATCCATCAAATCCTTTTGAGAAAACGCCTTTACTTAAATATCTCCAATAAATATCCCTTGCTTCCGGATTATAAACATCGTAAGGTTTTGTACCCGATTTCGGTGGCCATGTATCAAAATTTATCAGCATGTTTTTTTCTTTGAGTTCTTTATACTGTGAAGTTAAAGGACCAAATCCCGGCCATGCAACAATAATCATTTTGGCATTCATCTTATGAACTTTATCAACCATGCCTTGTGGGTCAGGGAATGTTTTTGAATCGAAACTCATTGCATTCCAAAGGCTATCTTTTCCCCAATATTGCCAATCCTGGATAATGCAATCAAGTGGAACACCCAGTTCACGATATTTGGCAACCACTTCTACAGATTCTTGTTGATTCTTATAACGTTCACGACTTTGAAAAAATCCGTAAGCCCATAATGGCAACATAGGAGACTGCCCTGTTAAGTCGCGCATTTTAGCTATTACACCATCAGCATTTCCGCCATACATGAAGTAATAATCTGCACAAGTGCCAACAGATTCCATAGACATCTCCTGCGGATTATCTACAAAATCAGAAATGGAATACTGATCCCAGAAAATACCGTAGCCTTTCTCTGACTGAATCATAGGAATGCAGACTTTCATATTCCAGTTCTGAAGAGGAAGAATCTGGTTACGTTGGTTCATTTTACCGGTTTGCTGTTGACCAAGTCCATAAATAGCTTCTTCTTTATCTAAAAGGAATGCTTGGCGTATTTTATAACTATCGTTTGGACCATCTTTAATTGCTGAGAATTGTGTACCATAATCTTTTTCCGCCAACAAAGAATTCTTTTGTTTGTCAGTGAATGAAACTTTGCCCGTAACGGTGTTCAAAGCCACATTAATATAATCCGTTGACAAACATACCACATCATCTTGGGTAGATAACTGATACTTTACTTCCTCGGGGTGCTTTAAAACAGATAGACTCTGCTTCTTGAGCTCGGTGAGCTCAGGATACTTCACTACCCGAACAATGGAAGGCGTATAGAACTGAACTTCTATTTTTATACCCTTCGTTTGGGCTTTTACTCCATTCTGAGTCTTTTCATAATTCTGCGCAGAGAGGGATAGTGTTGCCAAGAAGGCAAATGCAAACAGCAATTTTTTTTTCATAAAATAGTAATTTAATAAAGGGGTTATCTAAAAAGGTAAACTAGCTACCTTTTTAGATAACCCCTTCTTATAATATTAATAACCAGAATTCTGTTTTAGATTCGAGTTGGTCCGTAATGCACTTTCTGGAATCGGATACAGATTTCGGAAAGTGGCACTCTTATCATGTGAAAGCCATGATTTAGTTGTGAATGCATTGAAACGAATCATATCCTGACGACGTCTGCCTTCCTGAGTAAATTCCCAACCAAGTTCATCTAAGAAACGACCATATTTGATATCTGCACCACCTTCATGAGTTGCAGGAACCAAATTGTCTCTACGACCATAATCGTAACCACTTCCTTCCATTAACTGAGCACCGGTAACAGTTGCTTTTGCCGGATTATTTTTGAAGTTACGTTTACGTACCTGAGTAACTAATACAGCCGCTTCATCAGCTTTCCCTAAACGAAGCAGTGCTTCTGCTTTCATTAATAGAACATCTGCATAACGGAACAAAGGCCAGTCATTACTCAAACGATTGGTAATTCCTATTGCATATTCAAACTTACCCCAGCGGTAACCATGATATTCCTGAGAATTATCAATACTAGGAACTTCATTGATATATTTCAATGGGGCACCAGCGTCTTTTCCCATCGTACAGAACAAAGAGTCACCTGAGTAGGTATATTGCTGTCCTTTTATGAAACAGTCTGCGAGACGAGCATCATCTGGATCGAAACTGCTGATATATTGTGGAGTACAGCAAACGCCTCCCCAAGGAGAGTATTTGAACTTATATGTTGCCTGATTTTCCGATTGCAATGTATACATGTGAAAGTCAAATCCGTTCCAGTCAGTTACATAAGTAGCGTCAAAAGGTAAAGCAAAGATAATCTCCTTCGAATTTTCATTTTCAGTGATGAATACATTACTTTGTTTAGCTTCCATCTCATATTTACCACAACTGATAACTTTATCGCATGCATCAATACATTTCTGAAATTCAGAATAATTGCCGTCAGAGAATATCTCTGAATTTAAATACATCTTAGCCAATAAAGAATAAGCAGCCCATTTGTTAAAACGGCCATAGTACTCAGTGTTAACATTTTCGCTCAGCTTATCAATATTATCTGTAATTTCTTTGATAATGAATTCGTATACTTCTTTACGGGTATTCTGTGTAGGCAGATACCCTTCAGGTACATCAAAACTGGTAACCAAAGGTACATTACCAAATAAATCTACCAAAATATAATAATAAGAAGCACGAAGAACTTTGAGCTCTGCAATAACGGCATCTTGTTGATTAGGAATACTGATTAGTCCTGACTCAATTTGATAAAGCACACGGTTGCAGGCATTTATACCTACATAAGTACGATTCCATGACTGTACACACATGTCATCCTCTGAGGTCCATTTGTGTTGGTGCATACGTTTATAGATACCACCATCAACCCAACCATTAGGACGGGCAGGAAGAACATCTTCATCGGCAGATAGCATTTGAGCACGTGCAACTCCGTTCCATAGTAATAACGTTTGGCGCCAAGGCACATAAGCCGCTCCTAGCAACGCCCCTAAATCATCTCCGCTTGGGGTAAATTGCTCAGCAATAATATCGTGATAGCTTCTATCTTCCAATTTTGTACAGCTCTGACATGCAAAGAAAATTGATGCCAGACCTAAAGCTAATATTTTTGTTTTCATATTTATCAATTTAAAGATTAGAAAGTAAAACTTGCTCCCACTGTATAAGAGCGGACATGAGGATATTGATCGCGATTATCATACCCAGGATTTAAACCAGAAACGGAAACTTCGGGGTCTGTACCCTTGTATCCTGTGATAGTGAGTACATTTTGAGATGATACATACAATCTGAGATTTTTAATATACTTTCCAAGTTTATTAAAACTGTAGCCTAGAGTTATATTATCAATTTTCCAATAATCACCATTTTCAACATAGTAGCTGTTGAATTCTTCAGAACATAATGAGTTCAGACGGGTCTTACCAAATACCGGATCATATGCTGATTTTAAACGATTCCAGTCTGAGCGGCTTAAATTTTCGTAAAACATACGTGCACTATTTATAATTTGAAAATCAAAGGCACCGCGCATGGACACAGATAAGTCCCAGTTTTTATAATGTACAGTGTTGTTCCATCCTGCATAGTATTTAGGAAGACCGTTACCAATCACTTTTTTATCTTCTGCAGAGTGAGTGAAATCGTCATATCCCACATGGTTTCCATTCTTATCTTCATAAATCCACTTACCACTTTCGTCAACGTCAACGACCTTAAATCCGTAAATTTCACCAATAGGTTGGCCTACTTTAACAATATGAGACTCTGTTTTGACAGGTTCCTGAATCCAACCTGTTACAAAGTAGTCACTTGAAGTTTTATATAAATCGTTTGAAAGGCTAATTAGTTTATTAGTATTGGTTGAGAATGATACTGTTGAATTCCAGTTAATATCCTTTGTTTTAACAGGATTAAAATTTAATAGAACTTCGATACCTTTATTACTCATCTTACCTACATTAGCACGTGTGGTTGTGTATAAGTTTGGAGGTGAAGGAACAGAATAGTCATAAAGCAATCCCCTTATTTCACGATTATAGAGATCTATGCTACCACTGATTCTACTTTTCAGAATACTAAAATCAAGACCGACGTTGGTTTCGCGTTTCTCCTCCCACTTCAGGTTCGGATTGGCGTTTTGCGAAGGCTGGAGACTCTGTATCCAACTGCCGTTATAATAATAATAATCACCATAACTTAACATAGACATACCTCTGAACGAATCACTAGGCTGACTACCTGTTACCCCATAACCGACACGAAGTTTTAGGTCATTGAAGATATTTTGTGATTGCATGAATGGTTCTTCCGTAATTCTCCAGCCTAAAGATACTGAAGGGAATGTTCCCCAAGCATTGTTGGTTCCTGCTAACTGACTAGCAGCTTCATGGCGAAGAGCAGCCATTAAAAGATAGCGATTCTTATAAGAATATGAAAGACGACCGAAGAAACTGATCAGATTTGTCTTTATGAGGTAGCTGTATTCTGTAGCCAAACCTTCTTTTAAAGCAGCTCCCTGACCAATATTATTATAACTATAAATATCAGTTGGGAAATCATAATTTTGCTCATATTGGTTGCTGTAATCTGTACCTTGCCAACTATAACCAGCTAATGCAGTAATATTATGACCATCAAATTCTTTTTGATACTGTGCAGTAAGTTCAATCAATTTAGTCATATTTATTGATGAACCTACAGATGCATAGCCATTTTTATTGTCACGAATAGTGGAAATATTATTTTTAGTTTCATAGTAGCCACCATTTTGGGTTGATTTATCATAAGAGATCAAAGCCTTAAATGTAAGGTCTTTTATTGGATTAAATGTGGCACTACCATTGACACGTAATTGACTTATATTTTGATCTCCATCGCATTCATTTAAAAGAGACAATGGATTTGCATATTCATAAATACCAGTATTTTCATACCAACTTCCATCTTTGTTTTTTATTGGTTCCGTTGGGTTATGAATCAAAGCCTGACGGTAAACATAAGTGTTCCAGCTTCCACCATCGGAAGTAGAAGTATATTTTGTCTGGTTACCCAAAATACCGAAATTCAGCTTTAATTTGTCATTAAACATATTGTGGTTGATTTCGGCCCGTCCCTGAAACATTTCTTTGTCGGAACGTTTCATAATACCTTGATTTGCACGGTAGTTCAGGTTGGCAATATAATTTGTTTCATGATTACCGCCTTTTAGAGATAGATTATGTACATGTGTGAACGGAGTACGTGTAATTTGATCCATCCAGTCTACATTATTGCCTAGATCCCATGATTTATCGCGGATTCCGTCTGCAATTTGTTGGCGGTAATCGGCTGCTGTACACATCTCTAAACGTTTTACTATAGAAGAAGTACTTACATAAGCATTATATTCCACTTGGTTAATATTGTCGCCTTTTGCTTTTTTTGTTGTGATAAGTATCACACCATTTGTTCCCCGTGAACCATAGATTGCAGCTGCTGACCCATCTTTCAGCACATCAATACTTTCAATATCTTCCGGTGCCACAGTGTTCAAATCACCTGGAACACCATCAACCAGAATCAATGGATTTGTACTTGCACCCAGAATAGTTGTATTACCACGAAGAGAAATAGTAGTGTTGCTTGTAGGATCTCCACTGGTATTTGTAATTGTTAAACCAGCTACTTTGCCTTGGATTAATTGCCCGGCGTCTTTTACAGCACCCTGAATAAAATCTTCTTTTTTTACACTACCCACAGAGCTTGTCAGATCCCCCTTCCGTTGGGTACCATATCCAATAACAACTACCTCGCTTAAAGTTTTATTGTCTTCTGCTAAGGTAATTTCAAAATTACGTTTGCTCCCCACTTGGATTTCCTGAGTAACATATCCAATATAGGATATTACGAGCGTAGATTTTGAACTGGCGTTGACTGTAAACTTTCCATTTATGTCGGTAATAGTACCAACTGTGGAACCCTTTACCATAACACTGGCACCGATAATGGTTTCGTTATGACTGTCACGAACAACACCCGAAACACCATTTTGTCCTCTTGCAAAAGAAAAAGAGCACAAAATAATTGCGAAAGTAGCCAAGAGCCTAAGCATCTTTGTCTTGCATTCGACTTTTTTTGAAATGCACTGTTTCATAAAATATTAGAATAAAGTTAAAGTTATACATCCCATCTTTTAAATGGAATCTGTTGACGAAGTTAAAGGTTACAACTTTTGAAATACAATTCTGTTGTTGTTTATAACCGGTCAGTTTGTTGCTAATAGCAGAGAATGGGATGGAATGTTGTTTGAAACAGTATAAATCGTTGTTATTAGGCTTTATTTTATAATTTTCTTCATTAGTTTACTTAGCTCCATATTGAGATGGAAGAACTCCAAAAGCTTCTTTGAAATATTTGGTAAAGTATTTTGGGGTAGCAAAACCTACCATACCGGCAACCTCGTTAACAGCATATTTGTGTGACTCCAATAACTGAGCAGCTCGCTTCAGACGGATAGTCCGGATAAATTCGGAGGGTGGTAGTCCAGCCACAGACTGTAATTTCCGATAGAGCACTGTTCGTTCCATATTCATATCCGAACTTAAAAGTTCCACCGAGTATTCCGCATTGTTCATATTCCGTTCCACACAGGCAATGGCTTTTTGTATCAACTCTTCATCCAAAGAAGTAATGGTCAGTTCACTGGGCTTTACCTCCACTTTTTTTGCAAACAACTCCTTTCGCGCATCCTGCTCTCTGATAAGCTTCTGGATCTTCAACAAAAGAATATCCATACTGAACGGTTTGCTAATAAATTCATCAGCACCAGACTTATAACCAAACAATTCTTTCTCATTCGAGGAGTATGCTGTAAGTAAAATAAAAGGAATATGAGAGGCCCTGACATCCTTTTTCAGATCCCTGCAAAGTTCAAGTCCATCTTTGCGTGGCATCATTACATCACTGATAATTAAATCAGGAGAGTAGGAGAGAGCCATATCTTCCCCTTCCACGCCATCAGACGCAATGATAATCCGGTAATTGTCTTCCAGCTGTTCCTTCATAAACTGAAGGAACTCATCATTATCCTCTACTAAGAGAATTGTATGCGTATGCGGTTGTATACTATTTCTTTGTTTATCCGTTGTATCAGATAATACAGGTAACTCCATATAAGGTAGATCAACAACTGGTTTAAGCATTGTTGGAAGCATTATGGAAAATATTGTTCCCTTTTGCCATTCACTCTGCACAGATATTTCACCGCCATGCAACGAAACATACTCTTTTACTAAATGAAGACCTATTCCACTGCCTAGATAATATTTGCTGTCACCAGTCTGATAGAAGCGCCCAAATATATGAGGAATATCCTCTTTTTTAATACCATAACCTGTATCGCTTACAATAATGGACAACGCTGGAGCTTTACCTTCCGATTCTACAGACTCAGCCATCAACTTTATTTCGCCTCCGGCCTCCGTAAACTTGAAGGAATTGGAAAGTAGATTATTTAAAATCTTCCGCATTTTATCTTTGTCAAAGTAAGCATAAAGCTGTGGTACATCACATTCCCATATGAATCGGATTCTCTTCTCTATGGCTAGCGACTGGAATGATTGATAAACATCGTTCAGCATCTGAATCATATCACCATAAGTCAGGTTCAGACTTTCACCCTTTGCCTCAAGTTTTCTGAAGTCAAGCAACTGGTTAATCAGTGTCAGAAGTTCTTGTGCATTTTTATAAATTGAAGACAGTTTCAACTTCAGCTTTTCATCCGTTATATCTTTTATCAAAGCTCCAAGCGGTGTGATAATTAAAGTAAGTGGTGTGCGGAACTCATGACTAATATTGGTAAAGAAACGATATTTCATCTCATCCAGTTTTTCCTTTTGCTGTTGCATCATCTGTTGTTTTTTCCATTTTAAGTAATAAGAAAGTGTCGTAAACAGAATAATCAAAATCAAGGCTATATATATGAAACAGGCAAAAGGAGTAGCCCACCACGGATGGCGGACGGTAATGATCATGGAAACCATTTTTCCGTTCTCCCAGTTTTTACCGTTATAGGAAGCGCAAACATAAAAATGGTAGGTCCCCGGAGACAAATTGGTATAAGAGGCGCGACCAAGTCCATCTTTTGTAGTCACTTCACGCCAGTCATTGTCAATCCCCTCCAGTTTATAGCGATAACGAGTGTGGGTAGAATTAATATAATTTAGTGCAGAAAACTCCAGTGTGATAAAGTTTTGGTCATAATTAAGCGTAATCTTCTTTGCTGTTGTGATTGACTGTTCCAATATTCGGTTGCCATCATACAAAGAATCACATTTTACAAACTTTTCATTCACTTTCAATCCTATGAAAAGCGGAGTGAGTCCCGGCAAAGTCATAGTATGAAGATGATTCAGATTTACCCTGTTAAAACCGTCTATCCCACCAATAAATACTTCTCCGGAAGGATTTGTAAAATGAGAACAAGGTAAAAACTCACCCTGAATAATTCCATCGTAATGGTTGAAATTCTCTATTGAATAATGTAGAAAATCATTGGAAACAGTAAGATGTGACATCCCGTTGGCCGTAGTCACCCACATTGTGTGGCGTGCATCCTCAAAAACACTTTGTACACTGTTGTTCACCAAACCATCTTCCGTATGAATATTTACCATCTGATTATTCTTCGGATTCCACACCTGCAAACCATCCTGTGTTGCCAGCCAGAACCATCCGTGGTGATCCACACAAATACTATTGTAACGTGAGAAGTTGGCAGTTGTATACTTTTCCATCTTTTTGACTAAAGACAGAGTACCCTTCTTCCAGTCAAAGAAAAACAATCCCTCTGCATCAAGTCCCAGCAACAGATTGTCTTTTAGCTTTACAAGTTGTTTAACATCTGTTGTTTTTAATCCACCTTTAAATCTTATAGGATCAATCTTACCTGTGGATGGATTGAATAGAGACACCCCTTGAGACAGACAAAGAGCCAATCGTCCATCCGGCAATTCAAGAACAGAATTGATTTTTTTTCCCGGAATTTCATAATGTTTAGTTTGACCATTTTGTATCGAAAAGAGCCCTTTGTCACTGGTACATGCCCAGGCCCTGTTGCCTTTCCCTTGTACTAGAGAAATGCAATCGGTTAGAGGGAAACCAGATAGGGGCAGGAGTTCCGATTTCTTTAAACTATATTTAAACAGACCTAGATTAGTAGCCACCAGTACATTCCCGGCATCTTCCATCGCAAAGCCTTGTACATTTATACCTTTCATTCCTCGTTTTCCGAACAACGTTTTTCCTAAGTTCTTGAAAAGATAACGTTTTGGATGCGAATAGAGTAGTCCCCTGTCTAATGTCCCAATCCATGTTCCGCCTTCGTTATCCTGGTAAATAGTACTTATTTCCGTTGCGATATTTGTTCCTTCCACTGTCTTGAGGTTCGAAACAAACTGCTTTTCCTTTAAATCAGGACTGATGTTCCAAAGTCCCATCTTACAGCACACTTTGATAGAACCATCTACATCGAAATCCAGAGTGTTGAGCCAATAATTGGTTTGAAGTACGACTTCCCATTTGTGTGTATTCAGTTGATAACTCAGGAGAATGCCTTTATTTAATGGCCCATTTTGCATCTGCAGAAAAGAATGTTTGCAAGGTATTATGTAAACAGTACGGTCATAATTTCCTGAAATGAGATTTGCCATTGAAGTATCCACATATATTTTTTGTTTTGTGGCATAATTATAACAAACATGTATTCCTGAACGATAGAAAAGAAGAAGCTTTCCGTCTATCGATGCAATATCTTTTAACTGATCTTTCTTATTGCCCTGAAAGGAAGCTTGAGTAAGGAATAGATTTGTCTTTTTCTTCTTTGCGTCATAAACATACAATTTATCGTCCCGGGTAACAAACCACAAGTTTTTTGAATCATCAACGAAGAAATCCACAATAGCATAGTTAAATCCTAACTCCTTTAATACTTTATTCAAGTTGGATTCCACTTTGTCTTTCTGAAAATCAAATAAAATCAGTCCATGAGATACCTTCAGCCACATTTTACCCGATTCATCTAAATAGCTATGATGGAATCCGTCGTAGGATGCCAATGGATAGATGTCGTTTCCCTTAAAGTGCATGTAGCTGAAATTTGTACCGTTATAAACATTAATAAGTCCATTGGTAGTAATCACCATGCGTCCGTCGGGCAATTGAATGATGTTACGCACCTTGTTTTCCGAAAGTCCGTCATCTGTATTTATAGGAAAATATTCCTGAGCCTGAGCTATGCAGGAACAAAATAGAACAAGATATAATGTAATGATGTGTTTCATATATTCTAAAGTCACAAAGAATAATAGTGGTGGTATCTAATTAAAACTATTTTTCAAAAGTACTGAAAAATCTAATTTTGCATTCCATTCACTGTCTTATTTTTGATAAAAAACTTATATAGCAGCTTTTTTGTTTACATAATCATGATTTATGTGATATGCTTAATTGAAATAGTTGATGCATTAGAAAAGTGCTTCTTTCTCAGCCATCAATATATCACAGAATGCTAATGGTATAATATCATCCTTTTTTCCTCTTTTTATATTCTTTTGGAGAAACGCCCATTGTTTTAGTGAAAATGCGGCTAAAGTAGTATGCGTCTTCATAGCCTATTTTATGGCACAGTTGATTGATTTTCATATCTGTGAAGTCAAGATACTGACAAGCCTTCTGAATTCTCAGGTTGTTCAGGTATGCTATGGGAGCAAATCCTGTGCTTTTCTGAAACTGAGTGGAGAAATAAGATGTAGAGATGTGCAGTTCATGGGCAATATCTTCTACTATTATTTTCTTTTCAATGTTTTCTCTCATAAAATGAATGGCAGAATTAGCCAGATCTTTTTCTTTGGTGTTTTTTAGATAAAAAGCATCGTCACGAAAAAGATTAATATACATAAGTGAAGCTAAATAATAATGCAGACACATACTTGCATATTGAAGATGCTCCAGGCTGTATCCCATCTCAAGGGTAGAATATATTTTTTCGAATAGTTGATTGCGGTATTCTATCCGGGAATTTTCTCCAGGAGTAATATTCTTTGGATAGGATTGCTGCGGTTCCAAAAAGTGTTGGGCATGGAAGCCTTTAAAATGTATCCAATAAATAGTCCAGGGTTCTGCTTCATTGCTTCCGTATGAATGCGGAATGTTGGCCGGAAGAATGAAGAATTGATTCTCTGTCACATTTTTAGTTACTCCGTTTATATTAAACCATCCTTTCCCTTTTACGCAATAAATAAATATATATTGTGAAATACCTTCAAGTCGTTCCCGGAAATGAGACTCTGCATTTGGGTAATAACCAATATTTGTAATAAGTAGTGCTGAGGTCAATGGGTTTTGTTCCATAATTGAAATTATTGTCTCGGGGAGTACAATAGCACGCTGTCCTCTGAATCCATCTTTCCTTTTCATAATAGCTGTGATTTAACAATGTGCCACAAATATATATAAATAGTAGAATAATCCATCTTATTTTAAAATTATTCTATTTAATGCCTCTCTATCTATCTGTATATTTGCACTGTTAATGAATTACATATATAATACAATGGAACAGTACAACAAAAGTTTTGTTTATTTTATTAGTCTGGTCTCTGCTATGGGCGGACTATTGTTTGGCTATGACTGGGTAGTAATTGGTGGTGCCAAACCTTTTTACGAAGTCTATTTTAATATAGTTGATTCTCCATTTATGCAAGGTTGGGCAATGAGTGTGGCTTTACTGGGATGCTTAATTGGAGCAAGTCTGGCAGGTATGATGGCAGATAAGTATGGCCGTAAGAAACTACTTATTTTATCGGCATTAATATTTTTTGTTTCTTCATATGTTACAGGTGCTGCCTCATCATTCACTATTTTTCTTATCGCACGCTTTTTGGGAGGTATCGGCATTGGTATAGCATCTAATCTTTCCCCAATGTATATTGCCGAGGTTGCTCCTTTTAAAATACGTGGTAAACTTGTATCATTAAATCAGCTGACTATCGTTCTTGGAATTCTTGGTGCTCAGATTACAAATTGGCTGATAGCAGAGAAAGTACCTTTGGGCTTTACTTCGGCGCAAATACTGGAATCATGGAACGGACAGATGGGATGGCGCTGGATGTTCTGGGGAGCAGCTTTTCCGGCAGCAGCTTTTTTTATACTTATGTTCCTTATTCCGGAAAGTCCACGGTGGTTATCAATGAAGGGCAGGATAGAACAGGCCGCTTCTATTCTCGGTAAGATAGGTGGAAAAGAATATGCCAAATCAGAACTTTCATCAATGATGGAAGCATCGGCTCGTAATGAAAAAGGTAGTCTGAAGATGCTTTTAAGTCATCCTTTTCGTAAGGTACTGATCATTGGTCTTGTTATAGCCGTATTCCAGCAATGGTGTGGTACAAATGTTATCTTTAACTATGCCCAGGAAATATTTCAGTCAGCTGGATTCGCACTGGACGATGTTCTTTTCAATATCGTAGTAACAGGTGTTGCCAATTTGGTCTTTACTTTTGTGGCAATCTATACTGTAGACAAACTGGGACGAAGAGCTTTGATGATGATTGGTGCTGGAGGTCTGGCTGGTATTTATCTGATACTTGGCACTTGCTATTTCTTTCATGTGAGCGGATGGTTTATGGTTGTACTTGTGGTTATGGCTATTGCCTGTTATGCAATGTCGCTGGGTCCTGTAACCTGGGTAATTCTTTCGGAGATATTTCCTAATCATGTTCGTGGAGTGGCAATGGCCGTGGCTACATTCGCCTTGTGGATTGGTTGCTTTACGCTTACATACACTTTTCCACTACTAAATACCTTTTTGGGAAGTAGCGGCACATTCTGGATCTATTCCCTTATTTGTGCTTCCGGTTTTCTTTTTATTTTCTTTAAACTGCCTGAAACAAAAGGGAAGTCTCTTGAGGATCTGGAAAAAGAATTAGTTCAATAATACAAAATCAAAATATAAAATGGTAAAAGCATGGAATGAACAGGTCGTAATCCCTACTTATGAGATTGGTGAACCTGAAAAGAATCCTATATTCCTCGAAAAACGAGTTTATCAGGGAAGTAGCGGAGTAGTTTATCCCTATCCCGTAATTGAGAAGATAGCAGACGAGAAAAATTGATAAGACATACAATGCTGTCTATCTGGAAAATGAATACATAAAAGTAATGATTCTGCCGGAACTAGGTGGGAGAGTTCAGATGGCCTATGATAAAATAAAGCAGCGTCATTTTATTTACTATAATGAGGTGATTAAACCCGCTTTGGTTGGATTGACTGGCCCATGGATTTCGGGTGGTATTGAGTTCAATTGGCCACAGCACCACAGACCCAGTACTTTTCTACCGGTTGATTATTGCATTGAAGAATTTCCCGATGGCAGCGTTACCGTTTGGGTAAGCGAAATGGAGCAGATGTTTCATCAAAAAGGGATGGCCGGGTTTACATTGAGACCAGGAAAAGCTTTTCTGGAAATAAAAGGGAAACTCTATAACCGTACTCCTATGCCACAGACTTTCTTGTGGTGGGCTAACCCGGCTGTAGCTGTTAACGATTTCTACCAAAGTGTCTTTCCGCCCGACGTGAATGCTGTTTTCGATCATGGAAAGCGGGATGTTTCTACTTTCCCTATTGCAACCGGAACCTACTATAAGGTCGATTATTCTGCAGGTGTTGATATATCTAATTATAAAAACATACCGGTACCTACTTCTTATATGGCCATTAAGAGTCGTTTTAACTTTGTGGGAGGATATGAAAACGATACACATGCCGGTGTATTGCATGTGGCCAATCACCATATTTCTCCGGGTAAGAAACAGTGGACATGGGGAAATGGTGATTTTGGCAGGGCATGGGATCGTAATCTGACCGACAATAACGGACCATATATTGAACTGATGGCTGGTGTATATACAGATAATCAACCCGACTTTACCTGGCTTCAGCCCTATGAAGAGAAAAGCTTTGTGCAGTATTTCCTTCCTTACCGTGAATTGGGAGTGGTTAAGAATGCAAGTAAAGACTTATTAATGAATATTGATGAAGTTGAGGGTGGCAGAGTTGTTATAAAACTATTTGCTACATCGCAGCAACCTGTTAAAATTGTATTGGCAGGTAAAGAGGGTGTACTGTTAGAAGAATACAAAACTTTATCTCCTGAAAAAGTCTATGAGAAGATCGTTTCGATGAATGGGAGCAGCTTGAAAGAACTTCGACTTTCCATTTATAATGAACAAGATAAAGAAGTACTTAATTGGCAACCAGAGAAAGAGGAAGTTAAACCGGTACCGGAGCCGGCCAAAGCAGCTCTCTCTCCACAAGATACCCCTTCTTTGGAACAACTTTATTTAACGGGATTGCATTTGGAGCAATATAGACATGCCACTTATAACCCTGTTGATTATTATGAAGAAGCATTAAAACGGGAACTTGGAAATGTACAGAATAACAATGCAATGGGATTGTGGAACTTACGTCATGGACGTTTTGCTACTGCTGAAACCTATTTAAAAACGGCTGTCGAAACTCAATTACAACGTAACCCGAACCCTTATGACGGTGAGCCGTTGTATAATTTAGGTCTATCCTTGAAATATCAGGGACGCTACCAGGAAGCCTATGATGCTTTTTATAAAGCTTGCTGGAATGCTGCCTGGCAAGATGCCGGCTATTTCAGTTGTGCACAGATTTCAGCATTGCAAGGAAGACTGGATGATGCTTTAGAGGAAGTAGAAAGAAGTTTGATCCGAAATTGGCACAACCATCGTGCCCGTCATTTAAAGAGCGCTTTGCTGCGATTGGCAGGAAGAAAAGAAGAGGCACTTAATTGGATTGAAGATTCATTAAAGATTGATCGCTTCAATTATGGTTGTCTTTTTGAAAAATACTTATTGACGGATAGTCAAGAGGTTTTGTCTCATATAAATATGCTGATGCGAGGGGCTTCTTCCAATTACGACGAAGTTGCTTTAGATTATGCAACTGCCGGATTCTATGAGGAAGCAATTGCTGTTTGGACGGAAGCCACTCAGATTGCTACAACTCCGATGACCTATTATTACCTGGCATGGGTTCAAAGTATGGCAAATAAGAAAGAGGCAGAGTCTAGCTTTGCAAAAGCAGCCAGTCATGCTCCTGATTATTGTTTCCCTAACAGACTGGAAGCCATCCTGGCATTGGAATGTGCAAAAGAAAAGAACCCATCGGATGCAAAAGCTTCTTATTATTTAGGTAATTTGTGGTATGATAAACGCCAGTATGATGAAGCAATTGTCAATTGGGAAAAGTCAGTTGATCTGGACCCGGCTTTCCCAACGGCATGGCGTAACTTATCGCTGGCCTATTTCAATAAACAGGGAAAGACAGAGAAGGCTGTTGATTGTCTGGAAAAGGCATTTGCTTTGGATAATATTGATGCCCGGATATTGATGGAACTAGATCAGTTGTATAAACGAATCAACAGATCGCATGCAGAACGTTTGGCATTCATGGAAAAATATCATTCTTTGGTCTGTCAGCGAGACGATCTTTATCTGGAACAGATTACACTGTTGAATCAGTTGGGACGTTATGAAGAAGCAAAAGAAATGCTGGATGCCCATAAGTTCCATCCATGGGAGGGCGGTGAAGGTAAAGTGTCGGCTCAATATCAGATTGCACGTGTTGAATTGGCCAAGCAAGCTTTGAAAGCAGGAAATAATCAGGGAGCAATTACACTTCTGAATGAATGCCAGGAATACCCGCATCATTTGGGTGAAGGTAAGCTTTCCGGAGCTCAGGAAAATGATTTTCATTATTATCTGGGATGTGCTTATGAAGCTTTGGGCAATCAGGAAAAAGCCGTTTTCTACTGGGAATTGGCAAAAAATGGTATTACCGAACCTGCTGCTGCCATTTTCTATAACGACCAAAAACCGGATAAGATATTCTATCAGGGTCTGGCTCTGTTAAAGTTAAATAGGGTAGCCGAAGCAAATAGTCGCTTCAACCGTTTGATTTCATATGGCGAAGAACATCTGTCGGATGAAATAAAAATGGATTATTTTGCAGTATCTTTACCCGACCTGTTGATTTGGGAAGATGACCTAACATTGCGTAATATGATTCATTGCAAGTATATGATGGCATTAGGTCTGTTTGGATTAGGAAATAAAGAAATAGCTTCTGAGTTGTTAGATGAAGTGAGCAAAATGGATCCTAATCATCAGGGAATAATGGCTATAAAAAGTAGTATTTAAAACTCCGGATAAATGAAAAAATATATAGGTTTAATGTTTGTCTTGCTGTTTGTCTCGTCCTGTTTACACGGACAGACAATCAGCCTAGAAGGAGAGTGGGAGATAGCTCTTGACAGTGTATCCATTGGTCATGTTAAAGGATGGAATAATTGTTCCTTTAAACAATCTATTCATCTTCCCGGAACAACAGATGATGCCGGACTTGGAGTTCCTAACTCTCTGGAACCTATGCTCCAAAAGCCTCAGCTTTCTCACCTTACCCGCAAAAAATCGTATATTGGGGAAGCCTGGTATACAAAGGAGATAGTTATTCCTGTAAGTTGGAAAAAGAAACAAATCTCTTTTGAAATGGAGAGAGTGTTGTGGAAAACCAATGTTTGGGTTGACGGTAAGGAAGTTGCTGCCAGTTGCAATAGCCTGATTGCTCCACACACTTATAATCTGACTAATTATCTCACTCCCGGAACTCACCGAATAACAGTCCTGGTTGATAATCGTAAACAGTTTGAAGATATAAGTGTGGATAATATGGCACATGCATATACGGATCATACTCAGATAATTTGGAACGGAATATTGGGCAACATATCCTTAAAAGCAACAGATCCTGTGAGAGTGTCTTATGTCGAGATAACGCCCAATGTGGATGCTAAATCTATTTCTATTCGTTCTTATTTGAGTAATTCAACCAATAAGAAAGTAAAAGCAAAACTTAGCTATGAGTCGTTTTTAAAGAGCAGTGGAAAAGGAATAATGCCTTCATTACAAGATGTTGTGCTGATGCCCGGTGATACAATTATTGAACATACTTATTCATTAGGAGCAGATGCTAAACTATGGGATGAATTTAATCCTGCTGTTTATTCACTTTCTGTAAAATTGAAATCGGGAAAGTTTGAATCCGATTACGCTTCTGACTTTGGATTAAGAGAGTTTACCCGTAAAGGAAATGTACTTGTAAACAATCATTGCCCTGTCTTTTTGCGAGGAACTTTGGAATGCTGCATCTTTCCACTAACAGGTCACCCCCCAATGACAGAAGAAGGGTGGCTAAAAGTGTTTACCACTGCCAGAGAGTGGGGACTTAATCATTTACGTTTCCATTCATGGTGTCCTCCTGCTGCTGCGTTCCAGGTTGCTGACAAAATGGGCTTTTACCTTCAGGTGGAATTACCTGTCTGGTCACTTCAAATTGGTAAATCCTCAGCAATGACAGATTTCCTTTATGCAGAAGCCGATCGTATCATTCGTGAGTATGGCAATCATCCCTCTTTTTGCATGATGAGTCTTGGTAATGAGTTACAGGGCGATATGTCTGTTCTTGCAACAATGATCAGTACTCTTAAAAAGAAAGATTCGCGCAGACTTTACACTACAACTTCCTTCACTTTTGAAAAAGGTCATGGAATATGGCCTGAAAAGGAAGATGATTATCTTATTACTCAATGGACAAAGAAAGGTTGGGTAAGAGGTCAAGGTGTCTTTAATAGCGAACCCCCTTCTTTTGATAAAGACTATTCCAAATCTGTAGAAGGTATGGAAGTTCCATTGATAACTCATGAAATAGGGCAATATTCCGTATATCCTGATTTGAAGGAAATAGATAAATATAAGGGCGTTTTAGAACCTCTCAATTTCATTGCAGTGAAAAGAGACTTAGAGAAAAAGGGCTTGCTTGATAAGGCAAATGATTATTTGCTTTCATCGGGAAAACTTGCCGCATTACTCTATAAAGAAGAGATAGAACGTGCTTTAAAAACAGCCGGGATAAGTGGATTCCAATTATTGGACTTACATGATTTTCCTGGTCAGGGCACGGCTTTGGTAGGATTACTTAATGCCTTTTGGGATAGTAAAGGAATTATTTCTTCGCAAGAATTCAGAGGTTTTTGTGCCCCGGTAGTTCCGTTGCTGAGATTCCCCAAAGCTGTTTATACAAATAGTGAATCTTTTGTTGCCGATGTGGAGATTAGTAACTACTCTTCCTCATTACTTCAAAACAAGGATCTCAGTTGGATCGTTAAAGATGAGTCCGGTAACACAGTTGCGACTGCTCAAATTAAAGGACTAGATATAAAGTTGGGACATAATTCACAGATGGGCAAAATTAATCTGCCATTAAATGATATTAAGACCCCATCAAAACTATCTGTTTCTTTAAGCATTGATGGAACCCATTATACTAATCAGTGGAACATCTGGGTATATCCTGCAACTTTATCTATAGATTATGGCAAGGTTCATTTTACCCGCAACTTTGCTGAGGCAAAGAATTTACTGGAAGAAGGTAAAAACAGTATTGTTTAATCCAGATTGGCGTAAACTGAACGGAATTGAAGGAAAATTTGTTCCTGTTTTCTGGAGTCCGGTACATTTCCCTAAACAAGCGGGTACTATGGGAGTTTTGTGTGATAGCAAGCATCCGGCATTTCATTATTTTCCTCCCTAAACAAGCGGGTACTATGGGAGTTTTGTGTGATAGCAAGCATCCGGCATTTCATTATTTTCCT
>Ga0183099_1000789_pt1 | contig 20679 bp, 17 predicted proteins | sample Biomet1_FD_127788 | JGI IMG/M metagenome (GOLD analysis project Ga0183099, IMG submission 127788) | Microbial communities from bioreactor (seeded with anoxic lake sediment) at LBNL, California, USA - Biofuel metagenome 1 | ecosystem: Engineered > Bioreactor > Anaerobic > Unclassified ...
GTAAGACTTGATTTTGCTGTCATTAAATCAGCATACTGAGGATCCTGTGCCAATTCATAAGTCATAGCCAAACAGTCGATGGAAGGTCTGATCATTGGATGGTCCACCCAATTCTTAACTTCCTCACCAAATAGATACACCTTTGTGTTTAGTTTTTTTAAGCTCTCGATATACTGAGCTCCTGTCATTAATGCCATAATCGTTTTCTCCTTTGTTTGTAGAATTATAAGCCATAATGTTTAAGACGAATATCTTAGACAATTATAGTTATCAGTAGTTTAATTCAGCAGATAAATGCCGGTGCCTTTTCATTAATATTTATCGTATTCATTAGAAGACAGATAGATTTTGGGTTGCTCCACCTGCGATCCGTTATCGGTCAATAAACCAACATTTGAGAGCTTGCCGCTTACTTTGAATTTAGATACCATTTCTTTCAGCAATTCCGCCTGGCCGGAAAGTTCTTCGCTTGCCGCAGCGCTTTGTTCTGCTGTCGCAGAGTTGCTTTGAATTACACGGGAAATCTGCTCGATCCCCTGGTTGATCTGGGCAATTCCTGATGCCTGCTCGTTTGAAGCCTTCGATATGATACTTAGCTTTTCTGTTGAAAGTACTGCTCCATCTGCAATTTCCTTAAGAACAGCTGCTATTTCATTTGTGATTTTCGTTCCAATTTGTACTTTCTGAATGGATCCTTCAATCAGTTCGGTTGTTTCTTCCGCAGCTTTTGCACTTCTTGCTGCAAGATTTCTTACCTCTTCCGCTACCACTGCAAACCCTTTGCCATGGCTGCCTGCCCGCGCTGCTTCCACCGCTGCGTTCAGCGCAAGAATATTGGTCTGGAATGCGATATCATCTATTACTTTAATAATTTTAGAAATATTTTCTGATGATTTGTTGATGTCTTCCATGGACTTCAACATTTCATTCATCGTTAAGTTTCCCTTGGCGCCTCCGTCGCGTGCACCCTTGGCAAGCTGATATACCTCGTTTGCCTTGATCGCATTATCCTTGCTTTGTTCAGCTATTTCACTTATTGATGCTGTCAGTTCCTGTATCGAGCTTGCCTGCTCCGTAGAACCCTGGGCAAGAGTCTGACTGCCGTCTGAAACCTGCCTTGATCCTGATGAGACCTGTTCTGCGGCATTTTCGAAATTATTCATGACTTGGCTCAGAGAACGGATGATGTTGTTCAACGAGTCCTTGATTTCCAAATAGTCCCCTTTATAGTCTGCCTTAATTGTAAGATCAAGGTTTCCGCTGCTGATTTCGGAAAGTACATTTGCAATTTCATCCATGTAGCTTCGAATGCTATTAACTGTTTCATTCATTGTATTTTTGATTGCTGCATGGTCTCCGCGATAATTGCCTTCCATAGCAGCATGAAGATTTCCCTTAGCCATTTCCTGAAGCACTTCAGATGCTTCACTGACGGGTTCGATTACTGCATTCAGTGTTTTATTGATTCCTTCAATTACCTTCGCATATTCGCCATTGAACTTCTCCGCTTCGCCTCTCGCTGCCAGTTTTCCTTCTACAGCTGCATTTGAAAGCATAATCGTCTCATCCACCAGGTCTTTGATGTTTTCCATCATTGTAACAATGGTAGGCAATAGAGTATCGTTCTCACACTTTTTGCCGGTACTCTTCAGCCGAGGAAGTTCATTCAGGTTTCCGTCGGAAATTTCACTGAGGATATCTATAATATGCAGGATTCGATCGGATATCATGTTAATTGATTCGGCCATCTCTGCATAAATACCAAAATAGTTGCCTTTCACTTTCGCTGAGAAATCATTATCTTTCATACGTTTCAAAACATCTTTGCCTTCAACAAGCCCGTCAAGCCCATCAATGCACGAATTGATGCTGTTCTTAATGACGTTGAACTGCCCTTTATATTCTTCGGTGATTTTTTCTGGAATCTCCCCTTTGCCAATCTGTTCAATATGGCCTGCGGCCACGTTTAATGGCTTGATTACAGAGTCTAAAGTCCGGTTCATACCACCTATGATTTTTGCATAATCTCCGGAGTGTTTTGCTGAATCAGCTCTAAAACTCAATTCACCGTTTAATGTTTGAGAGGACAGCATCTCTGCATCCTTTACCAGCGCATTGAAAGAATCGATACAGATATTGATATTGTCTTTGATTTTTTTGAAATCACCCTTTGTATCTGATGTGATTTTTGAAGGAATATTACCGTTTCCGATCTTTTCGATGTATTCAGATGATAAGACTAACGGATGAACCAGGGCATCGATCGTTTGGTTCATTCCTTCTATCATCGCTTTATATCCGCCGTTAAATTTCTCTGCATTTCCTCTGCTATCCAGATTTCCCTCCAATATGGACGCTGTTATATATTCGGCTTCTGCCTCCAAATTTTCCAGAGTATCAATCACGGAATTCATGCTGATTCCAAGGTTATCTTTGTCTGATAGAAGCTTTAGCTCAAAGCTCAGGTCTCCCGAAGCTATTTTTTGCGCAGCCTCAGCCTTTTCTTTCACGTTTGCTACAATCCTTGCTAAAGACTTGGAAAGTGAACCTGTTTCATTGTCAGGAAAGGTTATGTCGTTGATATCGTTCACATCGCCTCGGGCAATTTGGTCAGCAAGATCCGCCGCCTTTTTAATCGGCTTTATGATCGAACGTGATGTCAATAGTCCGAGAACGATAGCAGCAATGACTCCTGCAATCACTGCCAATATCATCATTGCCGTTGCCTTACTTGCAATTGCTGTGAATATGGCTACGATAAAGTAACCTGTTAAAATTCTTGTGCCAATTCTTAAATCACTAAACCATTTCATTCATTAATTCCTCCAATGTTTACTACGATATTTACTACGATATATACTTTATTTTAAAAGGGAAACGTAAAGCGGAATGGTTATCAGACAAACCAGTGTGCTGAGGCTGACGAGCTTTGAAGCATAAACGCCTTCCACCCCGTAATATTCCGCAAGTATTGATGTTTGCATATGACACGGCATAGTTGAAGTAAGCATGAATACCTGAAAAGCAAGACCTTCAATATGAAAGAAATGCAGCAGCAAGAACATATAAAGGGGACTGATGATAAATTTGCCTGCGAGAATCAATACTTCGTCAACCGTAATTTTCGGGATCCCCTTTGTAAAAGCCACCAGATTGGCACCAATGACAAGCAGAGAAAGAGGGACCGTAAGATTTCCAAGATAACTCAGCGCTGTGTCGAACACCAAAGGGATTGACCAGTTAAGCTGAACCAAAGCTCCGCCGATCAGAACTCCAATCAGGCCGGGGCTGAATATTTTTTTTAGGGAAAATCCACCGGAATGAAGAGGAGACGCTTTTGCAATTTCAAAAGCGCCAAGACTCCAAAATCCGGCTAGGGTTATGATATAAAATGTAAAGAGATAAGGCAATCCATCATTTCCAAATACAATTTGGTTAATCGGCAGACCGATAAAAATCGTATTGTTGAAGGTAAAGGTGACTTCGAAAACAGTTTTTTTACCGTCCTTCAGGTGCATGACTTTCGATAAAACTTTTGCGGTAAGATATAACAAGATAGAATAAAAAAGCAAGATCAATAGATTGAATGCGGAAGCCCGCAGCAATTCCTTTGTAAATCGATCAGAAATGCTGATGATGGCCAATGTTGGTGCAGCTATTTTCACAACAAGAAAAGAAAGCACAGAAGGCGTATTTGCAGGCCAGGTCTTCCTCAAGCTGAACCAAAATCCAACACCGAATATTAAGAAGATGACAATTACACTGATAATTCCGTTGATCATTTGATAACCTCGCAAAATAGAGCGTATCATAAGCAAAAATCATGATACGCATAAAGTCAAAAATATTATTTTGATAAAGAATTGGAGAATAAACTTTCAATGAAAAGTTTTTTCGGCAGTTCATAAATATAATCTGTCAACTGCAGCGGAGCAAGTGCAGCCTCTACAGCATCTTTTTCATAAGGCACCCCGATAAATTGACTAGTCATTTCGTCAATATCCTTCGTTCCGAAAAAATCCCCGTAAACGGTGAGATCTTTGATGACTCCGGATTCTACATTCAACCCGATATCGAGAATTCCTTTTTCATATTTCAATTCACTCCAGTATGTAAAATTTGGTGAATTGCCGTAGACCCATTCCCAGGTTGCATACTTGTTGTCTGCAAGCTTTTGGATTTCCTCCTTGTCCTGCATGGTCAATTCATAGATTTCAGAGCCGGGAAACTGGGAGATGACTTCCTTTGCCAGGATGGAAGTGAATTGCTCAATGGAAAGCGACTGTGCCAGGTATGGACTGATATTCGTTACACGGCTTTTCACTGATTTGACACTCTTGTCCTGAAACTTTCGGGGATCTGCGTTCAAAGACTGAGAGACCTTTGACATATCAGATGAAAAAAGTAAAGTCCCGTGAAGCAGAATCTTGTTCCCATTATGATATTGGGCGACCCCAGATATTTTTTTATCATCAATTACCAGGTCATTTCTGCCAGAAAAGCTTGCATCAACTCCTAATTTTTGAAGTACTTTGATGATAGGAACCGTAAACTCGCGAAATACCTCATTAATATCCCTCCCTTTATTTTGGGCAATAAAGCCATAGTTCAGATTGCCATGGTCATGATAGACCGCTCCGCCTCCGGACTGCCTTCTTACAACGTCGATCCCATTCGCACGAACGTATTCCTGATTGATTTCTGAATAGGTATTCTGATGTCTTCCCACGATGATAGAAGGGGAGTTGATATACAGATAGAAAATATCATCATCAAAGTGGGATAAAAAATATTCTTCGCTTCCGATATTCATGTAGCAGCTGTTAAACGGACTGATAATACATTTCATCATTTCTTCTTCCTTGTGAGTTTTTTAAAATTAGCAGTAAGGTTTTGAATAGCACATTCTGCCTTAACATCCAGGTTCATGGTTGCCGGTTCCAGCGCTAATAAATTTTTATTAACCAGGGAATCCAGAGACTGAATCTTAGCAAGCGTGATAATACGGCATGCCTTAAGCAGTCTTGCGTTTAATACTTTGCCGTCTGTGCTGACCGCTGCAAAGGCAATATATTTTGTTCTTAAAAATCCGGCATCTCTTCCGAAATACACTTTGCCGGATGGTTCGAGGATTTTTAAAATATTTTTGATCTGAACCGACTGGATAAAGCTAAAAATACTCATTATAATCCAAAATACCCCTGCGATGATAACAATATCCCAAAACATAAATAAGATCTCCTTTCAAATTTCGTCCTTATACAAAATAAACAAAAGGGATTGCATAAAACTTTTAATGCAAATTCCGTGCCGTTTTAATAAATAATAAATAATTTACTACAAACGAAAACTGCTCACGTCAATATTATATTTCTGTAATTTGCGGTAAAGGGTTCGTTTCGGAATCCCTAAAATAGCAGATGCGTTGGTAATGTTACCTTCCTCCTGTTCGAGTACAGCAACAATTCTGTTTGCTTCTTTGCTTTTCCCGAATTCTGCAGGGATAAGCTTGTCAGGTAAATCGTCAAAGACGATATCCGGCTGGGCTTTTAAAAGGAATTCCTGTGGAAGCTCGTCCTCACTGATAATGTCATCCTGTGTTATGTTTAATGCCCGTTCAATTACATTTTCAAGCTCTCTCACGTTCCCCGGCCAGCTATAATCCATCATGCGATTAAAGGCTTCAGGCGTAAATTTGGTTACTTTCTTACCCATCGTCTGATTATAAATTTGAATAAAATGGTCCATTAAAACAGTAATATCTTCTTTCCGCTTACGAAGCGGTGGAATAATGATGGAGAGCACATTGAGGCGGTAATACAAGTCGCTTCTGAAGCTTTTATTCTGTACGGATTCTGAAAGATTGACGTTTGTAGCAGCCATGACCCGCACATCAATTTTCTTTGGATACCTTCCGCCTATTCTGACTACTTCCCGTGTCTGGATTACTCTGAGAAGTGTTGTCTGAAGATCCAAAGCCATATCGCCGATTTCATCAAGAAAAATCGTTCCGCCGGAAGCCAATTCAAATTTGCCCGGCTGTCCCTCTCTGCTTGCCCCGGTAAAAGCACCTCCTTCATAACCGAAAAGCTCGGATTCAATCAGCCCCTTTGGCAGCGAGCCGCAGTTGATTGCAATAAACGGACCGTTTGCACGGTCGCTTGCATTGTGAATGGACTGTGCCAACAGCTCTTTGCCCGTTCCGCTTTCGCCCAAGATCAATACGTTGGAATCGCTTTGCGCTGCTATTTTACCAATTTCAATCACCTGACTCATTGGCGCTGATTTACCGATGATGGAATCAAAGGTGAACACAGCGGTAAATCCACTCATTTTACTTACCATCTTATGAATACGCTGCTGTTCTTCAATAACAAAAACAGTGTTGATTTTTTCATGCTGACTGTTAAAAATGACAGACGCAGAAAGTGAGAGGTTTAACACAGTGCCAAGGCTGTTTTTCAATGTAATTTCCTTGTTGTTAATATCACGATTCAACTCAAGCAGATTCAGCTGCGCGTGCTTTAAATCAAGAATATTTGCCAGATTCTCATTCTCATAATTCTGATTTGAAAGCTTTAAAAACTGTATGGCGCGATTATTATGGTGTGTAATGATTCCCATATTGTCAATCATGATAATGCCGGAAGAAATCGACTGTATTGTGCTGACAAGCTGGGTGTTTGTAATTGAAATCTTTTCATAAGCTTCACGCATTTTGATTCCTTTTTCAATTCCATCCACAGCTGCACATACCATTGCAAGAGTGTGAGAATTGACAGCTCCCACCGGTCCGACCAGATCCAGACAACCGATAATAGTACCGTACTGGTTTTTAATAGGTGCGGCAGAACAGACATAGCTATGATGAGGTTCAATGTAATGCTCCCGGCCCCATATCTGTATTGGCTGGCCTGTTGCCAGACATGTTCCGATCCAATTCGTACCCGAATATTCTTCACTTCTGTTGCAGCCAATCGCCAATCCGCTTTTTTTGGCTTTCTGCTGGATTTCAGGATCCTGTCCCACAAGATCTATTACAAATCCGCGATTGTCGGTGAGGGCAATGATAAAATTGCTCCCTTTCACATAGGAATAAAGATTCATGATATACGAATGTGCAACGGACATTAATGTTTCATTGCGGGCAGAGGTATAACGAAGTTCTTTCGGGCTAAGTTTGGCATCCTTGATTTCGAAGGGGTATACATTTCTAGCCTTGGAACGTTTCCAGGATTCATAAATAATTGGTCTGATGTCATCAAGCTTTTCCGGCATGGGATTATCGTTTTCTATGTACTTGTTCCAATATTCAAATAGCTTTTTATTATACTCGTTTGTAAATAATTCCATAATATTCCTCCTAGATACTAAACGAAACATTGATATGCATGTGTCAAATAAATGACACATGTTGACACATGCATGACATTAGGTGGCGCAATATGGCACAATTTTGTCACAAAAAGTGACTTAATGCAAGTAAAAAATTTGCTGATGTTTTTTTTGTTTGTTAATAAACAATTGAAATTGTGATTATTTAAACAATAAAAAAATTTAGCAATTGGGATAAAAGGTTAGAATTTCAAAGCAAAAAGTTGCATGAGTAAATCCTGATGATGGGGCAAAAAAAGTTTTGGCATAGTAATTGCTCTGATGACTTGGTGCATCGATAACCGTTAGTTATCAAGGCATATCGAGGCAGAAAATATAGTAACAGATCATAAGGAGGGAATAAAATGCCTAGATCAGGAATGAACGGCGTGGATTTTGAATCGAATGTCAACTATTATAGACTTCGAAGCGACAGACTGGCTCGAGCAAAGCAGAGTATGAAAAATTACGGTCTAAACGCCATAGTATGTTACGACTTTGACAATATCCGATATATTACAGGAACACATATCGGTGAATGGAATCGTAACAAAATGAACAGATATTGCATTCTAATTGATGGAGTAGAACAGCCATTTTTATTTGACCCGGCAGCGCCATCTAAGAGACAGAGAGTTGACTGGCTGGCAAAGGATCATATTATGCCTGCAGTTGGATCTATGAGAGGTGCGATTCCGGAAGATGCTGGCATGGTCAGTAAAGTTGCAGATCAGATCGCCGGATATCTCAAGGAGTATGGAGTAACAGGGAAAGTCGGTATGGATATTGTAGATATCCCGCTGATCAGAGCGATGGAAAGCCACAAGCTGGAAATCGTTGACGGACAGCAGGCTATGCTGGACGCCAGAATTATAAAAACAGATGATGAAGTTCAGCTTTTAAAGCAATCAGCAGCAATGGTAGATGCAGCTTACTATGATCTGGCCAAAGCACTGAGACCTGGAATCATGGAAAATGAACTGGTAGCCATAGCAAACTACAAGCTTTATGGCTGGGGCTCGGAACTTGTGGAATTCGTTAACAGTATCTCAGGTCAGAGAGGAAATCCGCATAGCCACACATTCTCAAATAGAATGGTTAGACCGGGAGAACTGATCTATTTTGATATTGGAAACACTTACAACGGATACAAGACATGCTATTACAGAACTTTCTCATGCGGAGTACCAAACGCTGATCAAAGAAAAGCATATGAAAAAGCTTCAAAATGGATCAAGGATTCCATTAAAGCAATCAAAGCGGGAAATACAACTGCAGATGTAGCAAAATGCTGGCCGGCTGCAACTGAACTTGGATTTAAGAACGAAGAAGAAGCTTTCCTTCTGCAGTTTGCACATGGAATTGGATTGGGACTTTGGGAAAAACCTGTTATTTCAAGATTATTCTCAATTGAAAAACCGTTTGAATTAAAAGAAGGCATGACTTTCGCTATAGAAACATGGTGTGCATCTGAAGATGGATCCGGAAGTGCAAGAATCGAAGAAGAAGTTGTTGTAACCAAGGATGGATGTGAAATTATCACAAAATTCCCTTCTGACGAAATCACATCTTGCGGGCTTCCAGGATGTCAGTTCCTGTAAATCTCAAAAAAAGAACTGATAAAAAGCTGCTGGTCTGTTGACAAATATATCATTTTAATATATGAAGGAGGAAATATAATATGGCTAAAATAGGTTGGATTGGATTAGGAAACATGGGTAGTCCAATGAGCAAAAACTTAGTGAAAGCAGGACACGAGGTTACTGTCTGGAACAGAACGAAGGCAAAGGCTGACGACGTACTCGCTGCCGGAGCAAAATGGGCAGATACTCCAAAGGAAGTTGCTGAAAATGTGACTTTATCTTTACAATGGTATCTGACGGTCCTACTTTACAATCTGTAACATTGAGCGAAAACGGTATTGTGGCAGGATTATCCGCAAATAAAGTGGTGATCGACATGAGTACCGTATCCCCTCAAGAATCTGCAAAGGTGAATGATGCTGTTGAAGCAAAAGAATGCAAATTCCTCAGAGGCCCTGTAACTGGAAGCACAGTTCTGGCTCAGAATGCAACACTTGGTATCCTGGCATCCGGTGATAAAGCTACATATGAGAAGGTGCTCCCATTCTTCGAAGCAATGGGAAAGAACCAGTTCTATGTTGGCGGAGCTGAAGAAGCCAGAGTATTAAAGCTTTCATTGAACGTTATGATCGGTGTTACTTCTCAGATGATGGCAGAAGCAGTTGTTCTGGCTGAAAAAGCAGGACTGGATGTTACTCAGGTATGTGAAGTAATGGCTGGAAGTGCTGCAGGATCTCCGTTAGTAGGATATAAAAAAGCTCTTGTTGCCAGCGGCGATTACAAGCCTGCTTTCAGTGTTAAGCTGATGATGAAAGATTTTGATCTTGCATTTGCGGCAGCAAAACAATATGGAGTATCAATGCCTGTAACTGCTGTTACAAGACAGTTCTTCGCTGCTGCAGCTGCATCTGGCAGAGCAGATAAAGACTTCTCAGTATTAACTCAGGTTCTGGAAGATCAGTGCGGATATAAGAGACCTTAATTTAGCATAGTAAAGAGTAAAATTAAACCATTAATAATTAACCCTATATACATATTAATTATATTCCAAGGAGGAAATTTAAAATGGCATTTAAGGCTTATGTGAAAAATTATTACGACATTCAAGCGATGCAGCCGGCTGCTCACGTTGTGGCTCATTCGGCGCCTTTCGCAAATGCTGCAGCTATGGGTTACGACCCAGCAGGCAAGGACTGGACTTACCAATATTTCTCGACCTGTGAAATCACCTTCGGCGGCGCTGCGCTGACCGCAAACCACGGTCCCGCAGACCACATCTTCTACATCCTCGCTGGGTCTGGCTATTCCCTAATGAATGGAAAACGCTACAACTTCCAGACAGGTGATATCATGTGGACACCTGGAAACTTCGATCATGAAATGTATCCAAACGGAACTGCGACGCTGAAATTCCTCGTTACACTTTGTCCACAGGGCTTCAAACAGTCAGAGCCATACATCAAGAACGTCAATGATATCGAAGGCACGACGATGCCAGGCAATGACGGCGTAACATTCTTCACCTTGGCTTCACCTGAGATGAGCGGTTCTCCGACCCAGGACTTTCACATCGTAGATGTTCTTCCTGGCAAAAAGCTTTCACTGGACACACCAAAATCAGACATCATCGCTTACATGTTCCAGGGTCAGGCCGTAGCCACTGTTGATGGCGATAAGCTCGATATGAAAAAGGCAGAAGACACACTCGTTGCACCAATGGGTGCAAAATGGGAAATCAAAAACACCAGCAAGCAGGTACTTCGTCTGGCTTTGTCATTAAGCCCATCAAGATAAATTGCGAAAGGCAGCCAGGTTCTGTGTCTAGCTCAGAGCTTCGTACCAGCCTGCAAGGCAGTGAGAGTCTAATTCAAGTATATGGTAAAATGATCCCGCGAATAATAAGATTGTCAGCGAATAATAAGATGTCAGCGGCGGGATAATAACCAGCATTATTTATGGCGCATTAAACTCAAATTTGAAAAATATATGGAGATGTTTTATGCGCCATAATTTTGACCGCAATTATATGCTTTAATAGAAGAAACTATCTATGTAAGATTCAGGAGGTCTTAAAATATGAGAATAGGTGTATTAGCGATAGTGCTGATTTATGAAATTCTAGTAATATTCGGCGTAGGTTTCGCAATTTCTAAAAAGAGAAACAAAGATCAAGAGGGCGGGTTCGCTCTGGGCGGAAGAAACATGGGAGTGATCGTATTGGCATCAACCATAGCGCTCACCGTACTGGGAACCGCCCATATACTAGGCGTATTTGAAATGTCCTACGGGATGGGAGCTGTAGCCTACTGGTTCAGTTTGGCACATGTTTGTCTCATTATCGTAGCTTGCTTCGGAACAGGAATCTGGGTAAGAAGAATGGGAGTCACAACGGTACCGGAAGCACTTAAAGGAATGTTCGGTAGTAAAAATGCTTTGGCAATTTCCTGTGTTATGGCCGGATGCATCTGGGGTATCTTAACTCTGGAAACTCAGGGAGTTGGTATCGTAATCGCAACATTGACTGGATGGGGAATCGTGCAGGGCGCTATTGTCGGCGGTATCCTTGGAATTTTCTATGTAGTGCTCGCGGGTATGGAAGAAGTTGGTATTGTAAATGTTATCAACGCCGCAGTAATGTATATCGGCTTGATTGTTGCTACGTTGTTTGTAGCGATGAAACTTCCTGGAGGAAATTTCGATTCTGTGCAGTCCTTCTATAATTCAGACCAGGCTACTCATTTTATGACGAGCATCTTTGGAACGCCTGATTTATTTATTACATTTGCAATAGCACAAATCATCGCTGTTGTATTCTGCCAGGGTATCAGCCAGATGCTGCTGCAGTGTTATATGTCCGCCAAGGATGAAAAGACCATCAAAAGATCAGTTTGGCTTGCAGCTCCATTAAACGGATTGTTCGGTGTTTTCGCAGTTACTCTTGGATTAACTGCAAGATCAATTCCGCAGTACGCTGCGTTAGGACCAAAGATGGCAGCAACAACTATGATTGTGGATATGCTTCCTGCATGGGTGTCCGCTTTACTGCTTGCCGCATTGCTGGCTGCGATTCTTTCCACCTTTGCAATGACTTCTCTGACACCGGCTACAATTTTTGCAATTGATATTTATAAAGGATTGTTTAAAAAGGATGCCTCTGAAAGAGATGTTACAAGAGTTATCAGAATCATGGTTGTCATTTTGGGAGCGATCGCGATTGTTGTTTCCTCGGCTCTGCCTCCGATTCTTGGTGCGATCAACTGGTTGTTTGCCTGGATGGTACCGGTATTCTGGCTTTTCGTTACAGGCTTGTTCTGGAAGAGAAGTCACGGCGTAGCTGCTGCAACTCTTGCAATCACTTGGATTGCTAACATGATTTGGACATTTACCTCGCTGCCTGCTTCCATCGGTGGATTGATTGGATCCCTTCCAAATGGTTACATTACATTAGCTACATCACTTATCGTAATCATTGTTGGAAATCTGGCTACTAAAGGTGAACCTGGATACTTCAAGGTTCATGAATTTAAAGAAGTTTAGGCTTTTGTCAGAAGAAGGAGGAAACTGATATGTTCACACATTTGTTTATCATGAGTGTTATCGTTATTGTTGTTTTGATTGCCGTTGGACAGGGAATTTTTACCATTGCAACAAAGTCATCCAAGAAATAATTGATAATAAATTTAAGAAACGTATATTCTCTAAAAACAAGGAGGAAAATAAGATGAAGGATATGGCAACTTTATATTGGATGCTAGGTGTGATGGGAATCATGGTAGCTTATGCAATCTGTGCTATAATAGGTTCAGCAAAGAAAAATTAATCTAATAGAAAAAGATTATTACAAAAAACACCGGTCTGGTTAATCAGACTGGTGTTTTTTATTTACTATTGTTATTCCCGATAATCCGTATAATCGATCCCGTATTTGTCCATTTTCCGGTAAAGGGTACGTCTGCTGATTCCCAGCAATTCAGCTGCTTGCTTGATGTTGCCGTTGGTTTGTTCCAGACTGGATTTAATAATATGATATCCATTTGTTTTATAATCAAAGGATGGCAGAGTGGATGCGGTGTCCTGAATCTCATATTCCAATCGAATCTCTTTTCCCGGCGTTTTCTGGAGAATATGTGCGGGCAGGTGCTCGGGACGGATTTCATCATTATCGGTTATATTGATCGCACGTTCGATTGCATTCTCAAGCTCCCTGATATTGCCTGGCCAGGAATATTTTTTTAATATCGGGTAAACGTCACGGGAGATGTGCATTACCTTATTCTGGGGATTGTTTAACGTTCTTGAAAAATAGTCTGCAAGCTCACAGATATCATTATCCCGATCACGAAGCGGAGGCATATGAATAGCCAAAACGTTCAGCCGATAGTAGAGATCCTGCCGAAAGGTTTTTGCTTCTACTTCATCAATGAGATTTCTGTTTGTTGCAGCGATAATTCTTACATTTATTTTTTTAGGGTGCTTGGCTCCGATACGAACGATCTCTTTTGTCTGGATCACACGCAGCAGAGAAACCTGAACATCCAGTGGCATATCACCGATTTCATCCAGAAATATGGTACCGCCGTCAGCCAATTCAAATTTTCCGGGATTTCCTTCTTTACTGGCACCGGTAAAAGATCCTTTTTCATAACCAAAAAGCTCACTTTCAATCAAACCATTCGGCAAAGCAGCACAATTGATCGCGACAAACGGACCTTCTGAATAGCTGCTCCCATTGTGGATTGATTGCGCAGCCAACTCTTTTCCCGTACCGCTTTCTCCCAGGACTAATACATTGGAGGAACTTTTAGCTGCCCGCTCGCAGTCACTGATCAATCTTTTGGCTGCAGAGGAACTTCCGATGATACTGTCAAAGGTATAGGATGCTTTGAAACCGCTGACCTTATTGACCAGTTTGTTAATGTATTTCGCTTCATCCAGCCGAATAACGGTTCCCCGATCGTGTATATTATCCTCGCCTACAAAATTGACGCTGATTCGGAATTTGACAGGTGCAGCATGGGATCCTTCGAAAAAGACGTTGGTCTCCTTATCGCTGAATGCCGTTTTTAAATCATAAAAGTTATGTACCTGAAGAGGCTCATCAATGCTGATAATACTGTTGATATTCTTGCCTATTGCATTTTGTCCGTTCAAATGGAGCATGCGCTGGGCGTTCCCGTTTATTTGAATGATTTGGTCTTTTTCGTTTAACAGTATCAGTCCGGATGTAACAGACTCCAGAATACTGTTCCTTTGAGCACTCATTGATTTGATATCATCATAGGCTTTTTTGATTTTCATTTCTTTTGTGATACCATCTACTGCACTTAGCACCATTCCCAGAGTATGAGTGTGGATTTCTGTGTAGCTTCCGGTGATGTTCAAACAACCTAGGAGGTTTCCCTCTTCATCGAAAATTGGCCCGCTGCTGCAGGAATAATGCCTGTGGCTGGTGACGTAATGCTCTCCGTTCCAGATTTGAATGGGTGCCTGTATTGTCAGGCAAGTTCCAATGGCGTTCGTTCCGGCAATCGATTCAGCCCTGTTTGCACCAATGACCAGGAGACTTTCCTTGGCCTGTTCGATCATATCTTTATCTCCGATCAGGTCAAGTACATATCCATCTTTATCACTTAATAGTAAAAAATATCCGGAACCCTCTACAATGGAATAAAGCCTTTCCATATAAGGCCTCACGGTTTGAATCAACTGTTTATTAATATTCGATAGCTTTGCAATTTCATTTGCACCTAAAATGGAGGTTTTTTTTTCGTAAGGATTGACATTGTAATTCCTGGAACGGAGCCAGGATTCGAAAATGACCGGCCGGATAAACGTGTAATCACAATCATCATCTTCATTGGCGATAAAGTGCTCCCATGCATACTGCAATTTTTCTTGATATTCCTGACTAAACTGCATTTTCCCTTCCTCCGTATATTGACAAAAGTGTAACATAAGTGTGCCTTGAAATGACACACTGTGTCGCATGTGACATTATGACACACATTATATCAACTATTTTTTATAGAATCAAATGATTTTTAAAGAAAGATAAAATAAATAAATAAAAAAGTATTGAAATTTCAACATGATCGGAGTTTGAAAAATCAAAATGTATAGATTGGCACGCGTTTTGCTCTATAGAAGGTATGATGATTATATCCGTGAAATTAGGAGGTCAAAATGGAAACAAAATACAGCAAAAAGCAATTGTTAAGCTTTTATGAAACAATGTATAAGATGCGAAGATTTGAAGAAGAAGTCTTCGAGTTTTATAAAAAGGGAATGATGCCAGGTCTTGCTCACCTGTATCTTGGTGAAGAAGCGGTAGCGACAGGGGTATGTGCGGCATTGAATGAGGACGATTATATTGGAAGCACACACCGCGGTCACGGGCATCTGGTATCGCGCGGCGCCCAGATTGATAAAATGATGGCTGAGATACTGGGAAAAGAAGGCGGATACTCTAAAGGCAAAGGTGGCTCCATGCATATTATGGCAATGGACAAGGGAATTCTTGGTGCCAACGGAATCGTTGGCGGAGAAATTCCAATCGCTACCGGTGCAGCTTATTCTGCAAAATATCGGGGCACCAACCAGGTTGCCGTATCTTTCTTTGGGGATTCAGCTTCTAATGAAGGTACGTTCCATGAAAGTATCAATATGGCCGCAGCCTGGAATCTGCCAATCGTATACGTCATAGAAAACAATTTATATGGAATTTCAGTTGATATCAGAGATGTTACCAACACACCGAACCTGGCAGACAGAGCTCTAGGATACGGCATCCCCGGAGTAGTAGTAGATGGTATGGATGTTATGGCAGTCCATCAGGCTGCGGAAGAAGCGATAAAGAGAGCCAGAAGCGGGAACGGTCCTACACTAATTGAATGTAAGACTTACAGATGGCAGGGACACCATGTGGGAGATCCTGCAACTTATAGAGAAAGAAAAGATGTAAACGAAAAAGCGTCATGGATGGAACGCTGCCCGGTCAACAGCTTAAAAAACAAGATCTTGTCAATGAAAGTATCAGGAAAAGAAATTGCAAAGATAGAAGAAGAAGTGGAGAAGGAAGTAAAAGCAGCAGTTAAATTTGCGGTAGACAGCCCTTATCCCGATCCGTCAGAAGCATATACGGATATTTTTCTGATATGTAAACAAGTGTAGGAGGTTAATACGAATATGAGAGAAATATTATATAGAGACGCGATCTGCGAAGCACTGGATGAGGAAATGGAAAGAGATGAAAGTGTTCTCATTCTGGGCGAGGACGTTGCTTTCATCGGAGGAAATTTTAAGACGTCGGTTGGCTTGTATGACAAGTACGGAGATCTTCGTGTAAAGGATACGCCGATTTCTGAAGCCGGTTTTGTAGGGATGGGTACAGGAATGGCGTTGACAGGCCTGAGACCTGTTATAGAACTGATGTTTTCCGATTTCCTGCTGGTAGCGGCTGATCAGATCCTGAACAATGCGGCAAAAATCAGATATATGTCCGGCGGACAGGTTAACGTGCCAATGGTCATCCGTACGCCAATCGGAGCAGGACGTTCCTCTGCGGCCCAGCATTCCCAGAGCCTGCAGGCTTTGGTTTCCCACTTCCCTGGAATGAAAGTTGTTGTGCCTTCTACCGCTCAGGAAGCAAAAGGCCTTTTGAAAACCGCGATCAGAGATAACGATCCTGTTATCTTCTTTGAACATAAAATGGAATACGCAAATAAATTCATGATTGATGATGTTGTAGAGCCTATTCCTTTCGGAAAAGCAAATATCGTGAAACAGGGAACGGACATTACCATTGTTGCGACATCCTCTCAGGTGATGAAATCTGTAAAGGCAGCGGAAGCTCTTGAAAAGGAAGGTATTTCCGCAGAGATTATCGATCTCAGAACCATCGTTCCTCTTGACAGAGAAACCATCATTAAATCTGTCAAGAAAACAGGGAGACTTCTTATCGTAGATGAAGCCTATGAGAGATGTGGTATCGGTGCTGAGATCGGAGCAGAAGTAATGGATGACGTATTCTATTATCTTGATGCCCCTATCGGAAGAATCGGCACTCCTAATGTTTCATTACCATTCAGTCCGGCATTGGAATTCCCGATCATTCCATCTGTGGAAAAGACAATCGCAAAAGTTAAAAAGATGATGAAATAGGGGTGATGACATGGCAGAAATTATAATCATGCCGAAGCTTGGCTTTAATATGTCGGTTGGTAAGCTGGTCAAATGGTATAAAAATGAGGGAGACCCTGTAACCAAGGGAGAACCTGTTTTCGCAATTGAAACTGATAAAACTTCTATTGACATAGAGGCGACGCAGGACGGTGTGTTTCGAAAGAAGTTTATTGAAGAAGGAGATTCCATCGAGGTAACGCTTCCAATCGCGATCATTGCTGATGCAGCGGAAAATATTGACGCTGTGATTCAGGATGTGAACCGGCAGTTAAACAGAAAAGATACTGCTGCCGTTCCTGAAACATCTGCACCGGCAAGCACTGCTGTCAGCACATCTTCAGCACCTTCCGCCGTGGCTGCAAATGCAGGAGGAAGACAAAAAATTACTCCGAGAGCAAGAAGAGTTGCTTCGGAGCAGGGACTTTGTCTGGAGGGTTTGGTAATTACCGGAACCGGATATGACGGAGGAATCTGTGAGAAAGACATTCTGGATTATCTTTCTTCCAACAAGGTGAGAGTATCTCCGGTTGCCCGAAAAATGGCAGAAGCCCAAGGAATCGCCCTTGAGGGAGTCCAAGGCTCAGGAGCCCATGGCAAAATTATGAAGAGAGACATCGCTGCTTCAGAAAAACCTATGGTGAAAGCACTTGATGCAGAGATCAAAGCAGTTCAGGCTGAAGCTAAGTTCTCTGCGGATGGCAAGGAAATTATGGAAGTAATTCCTTACAGCGGTGTAAGGAAAATTATCGGAGACAGGCTGGCTCAGAGCAAGTTTACCGCACCGCACCTGTATTTCACGCAAAAGGTAAATTTGGATAAGCTTCTTGAACTCAGAAAGCAGATCAACGGTGCACAGGAGAAAAAGACTTCTGTTACAGATTATATAGCCAGAGCAACGATCAAATGCCTGCAGAAATATCCTGATATGAACGAATCACTGGTAGGTGGTCAGATAGAGAAATATAAGTCTGTAAATCTGGGAATCGCAGTGGCAGCACCTACAGGACTTATCGTTCCAAACATTAAAAATTCGAATCAGAAGACTGTCGTAGAAATATCAAAGGAAGCAAGCGTTCTATTTGACAAAGCCAGAAAAGGTAAGCTGACACCGGATGAATATACCGGCGGAACCTTTACAATCTCTAATCTCGGCATGTTTGGAATCGAAAATTTCACAGCGATTATCAATCCGCCTGAAGTAGGTATTCTGGCTATTAGTGCAACAAAAGACGAACCGTTTGTTGTGCAAGATGCAAACGGTAATAAATCAATTGAAATTAAACCGATGATGAACATTACCCTGACAGTGGATCACCGTGTAATCGACGGATTACTGGCGGCACAGTTCGTAACGGAGATCAAGAGAATGCTTGAAAATCCAATAGAATTATTAGTGTAACAGGAGGAAAACATGGCTGAAGTAATTATTATGCCTAAGCTGGGCTTTAACATGAGTGAAGGAAAGCTGGTGAAATGGTATAAAAAAGAAGGAAACAGTGTAAGCAAGGGCGAGGCGCTGTTCTCTATTGAAACAGATAAAACCAGTATTGATATAGAAGCAACCGGGGATGGTGTGGTTCGAAAACTTCTTATTGAAGAAGGGGAAGCTGTACCGGTCACGCTCCCAATAGCCATCATAGGGGGAGCTGACGAAAATATTGACGCGGAGCTGGCAGATGCTCTTGCTAAACTTGGAAAGGAAGCAGCTGCTTCTGCGGCGGCGCCTTCTCAGGCATCTGCAGCACCTGCTGCGGCTGCTGTACCAGCCGCAGCGGGAAGCGCCAAAGATTTCAATGTCATCGTAATCGGCGGAGGTCCCGGCGGGTATGTGGCTGCAATCAAGGCTGCACAGCTGGGTAAACGTACTGCAATTATTGAAAAAGACAAATTCGGCGGTGTATGTATGAACCGTGGATGCATTCCGACAAAAACTCTTCTTAGAAGCGTAGAAGCTTTAAAAGAAGTTAAGGAAAGTGAAAACTTCGGCGTTGTGGATCTTGACGTTTCAAATGCTAAACTGGATATGGTCAAAGTACAGAGTAGAAAGAGCGGCATAGTGAAACAGCTGGTAGGCGGTGTCAACGGACTGTTTAAGAAAAACGGAGTTACGGCCATTGAAGGAGAAGGTATCATCAAGGACAAAAACACTGTTACAGTAAACGGCAAAGAGTACAGCACCGAATATATCATTATAGCAACAGGGTCAAATGTCAAGTCACTCCCAATTCCGATCGATGGTAAAATGGAAGTTTTGACGAGTAACGAAGTGCTGGATTTAGATCATATTCCGGATGATATAACGATCATCGGCGGCGGAGTTATTGGAATTGAATTTGCCTATTTCTTCGCAAATAACGGATGCAAAGTTACGGTTGTTGAATTTTTAGACCGAATTTTACCGATGGTAGACGAGGAAATTACGAATCAGATTACAGGCATGCTGGAATTCATGGGAGTAAAGGTTTATACAAGCGCCAAGGTCACCGAAATTTCCAGCAATGCTGTAATATTTGAAAAAGACGGCAAGCAGCAATCTGTTCAGGCTTCCAAGGTTCTAATGGCAGTAGGCCGCGGACCGGAAATCGGTGGTATTGACTGTGAGAAACTGAATATCAAAACAGAACGTGGCGCTATCGTAACGGATCTGAAAATGAAAACTTCAGTTGACAATATCTATGCGGTAGGAGACGTTAACGGCAAGGCTATGCTGGCACATACCGCTTCTTCGGAAGGAATTATTGCGGTTGAGAATATCTGCGGTCACAATAAAACTATGGATTATGATAAAATCCCAAGCGCAATTTATATTCAGCCGGAGGTTGCAAGCGTCGGCCTGACGGAAGCACAGGCAAAAGCGAAGTTTGGTACTGTTAAAGTTGGGAAATTCCCTCTTCTGGCAAATGGTAAAGCGAAGGTCGCCGGAGAAGAAAATGGTATGATCAAGGTCATTGTTGAACCAAAGTACAATGAAATTGTCGGCGTTCATATCTTCTGTCTACATGCGACGGATCTGATTGCGGAAGCAGTTGTAGCCATGAACCTTGAAGCAACAGCAGAAGAAGTGGCGATGTCCATTCATCCGCATCCGACAGTTTCAGAAATATACCACGAAGCTTTCCATGCCGCCATTGATAAAGCAATACACATTTAAATTAACCTTTAACCTTCTTTCTGGATATATGCAGAATGTCATTCTAGAATGGCATTCTGCCGATATCCAAACCTTAATAAGATATCTCATGCAATCAAGAATAAAACTATGTATGGAGGCTATTCAATGACAGAAAATACTTACTTCATATTATCTATTGTTATATTTGTCGGTGTATATGTGCTGATTATCTGGGATAAGTTTGACAGAGCAGTTGTAGCATTGACCGGCGCGATGTTAATGGTTCTTTTAAGAGTCTTGGATCAGAAAGAGGCGTTTTTGGCTCTTGACTACAATACGCTAGGCTTGCTGATTGCAATGATGATAATCGTTATGATCATGAGAAGGACGGGGATCTTCGAGTATATGGGGATCAAGATGGTCAAGGCT
>Ga0183099_1000790_pt1 | contig 20663 bp, 18 predicted proteins | sample Biomet1_FD_127788 | JGI IMG/M metagenome (GOLD analysis project Ga0183099, IMG submission 127788) | Microbial communities from bioreactor (seeded with anoxic lake sediment) at LBNL, California, USA - Biofuel metagenome 1 | ecosystem: Engineered > Bioreactor > Anaerobic > Unclassified ...
CATTCCCGTGATATCCTGGGATAGAAACATCTTGCCTTCATAAACCGTTTCGATGCAGTCGATCAGTTCTTCCAGAGCGTTGTCTTTCAAAACGTATCCCTTGACGCCGGCGCAAAGCGCTCTTGTGACGAATTCCTCCGACTTGTGCATGGTCAGGATGACCGTTTTCACTTCCGGCATCTCGGTCTTTAGTTTATCCGCTAGATCCAGTCCGTTCAGCCGAGGGATGGAGATATCGAGAACGGCGATGTCCGGCTTCAGCTCGGTGATTCTCCGATAGGCTTCCTGCCCGTCGCCGGACGCCCCGATGACGTCGATATTATCTTTCTGAGAGAGCAGGATCACCAGGGATTCCCGCAGAATCTTATGGTCATCCGCCAAAAATACTCTAATCTTTTCCATATGGGACCTCAAGAATCACTTTTGTGCCTCGGCCTTCTTCGCTGTCGATCACAACCTTGGCATTGAGCATGTTCGACCGCTCTCGGATTGTGGTCAGTCCAAAGCCGGAATTCACATTCTGCATATCAAAACCCCTTCCGTTGTCGATGATGCTGATCAAAAAAAGACTGCCGTTTAGTGTCAGCATATTGATATCCGCTTCCGTAGCGCCGGAATGCTTAATGATGTTGGTAATGCACTCCTGCACGATGCGGTAGATGTTCAGTTCCTCAGTCTCATTCCATGCAGGCATAGCGTCGGTGATATTGCAGTGAAATTGTATCTTGCTGAGTTTCTCCAGTTTGTCGCAGAGAGACTTGATGCTTTTGGAAAGTCCGTTCTGCTTCAGGGCCACAGGCTCCAGATTGCCGATCACACCCCGGATTTCACCGATTGCCTCATCCACCATTTTTATTGTTTTGTCGGCGTGTTTTTTTAATTCTTTGTCTTCCGGTCGAATCGGAAACAGGCCGATGTTAATTTTCAGAGCCACTAGCGACTGCCCCACCCCGTCATGCAGGTCTCGGGCAATTTTCTTTCTCTCCCGCTCCTGCGTCGCGGCAAGCAGGTCCGACTGATGTTGCAAGGCGACGTTCTGCCTGCGGATCGTGCTGTACAGGTCTTGCGTGAGATTTTCATAGTGTTCATCCTTCAAGTGTTCCAGCCAGGAGGCGATATCGGAGAACTCAACAATGTTAAGGCCCTTTTCCTCTTCCTCGTCGGAAACGCGCAGCCCGATTGTTTTATCGATGATGATAAACATGAGCAGGCCCATTCCGAACGCCCAGAGAAAATTGGTTCCAACGCCCAGAAACTGCACCAGAATCTGCCGGAATCGGGAGGAAAGATTCAACTTGTCCGGTGAAGCAAAGACGGCGCAGAGGATCGTCCCGCAGGCGCCGCCAAAACCGTGAATTGGGATTGCGTTGACTGCGTCGTCAATCTTGAGCCGCAGCAGCAGCATACTGGCGAGTACTGTGACTGCGCCAGTAATCAGGCCGACGAAAATGGCCTGTGCCGGTGTCAGGATATCGGAACTGGCCGTAATCGCCACCAGCCCGCCCAGGGCACCGTTGAAAACTGCCTCCATGTAACTTTGGTCCCTGGCTACAAAATACGTAGCAATAATGGCGCCGACAACTCCCGCGGACGCAGCAATATTGGTATTCAGCAGAATAAGCCCCACCCTGTCGTCAAACTGAAACAGGTTCCCTCCGTTGAAACCGAACCAGCTGAACCACAGGATAAACGTCCCCAGCGCCGCGAACGGAATATTGGATCGCCCCATCCTTTTTGGTTTGCCGTTTTCGTCAAACCGGCCTTTCCTTGCTCCCAACACAATGGTTCCTGCCAGCGCGATCCATCCGGCGGTGGAGTGAACCACCGTGGCGCCGGCATAGTCCATGAATCCGAGACGTTCCAGAAAAGTGTGCTGCTCGATATAATTTCCGCCCCATACCCAGTGCCCGTAAATTGGATAGATTACAACGCCGGTAACGATAGCTGCAATCACCAACGCCTTGAGCTTCGTCCGCTCCGACATACTTCCGGAAAAGATCGTCACGGCCGTACCGGCAAACATCAGCTCATACAGAACGAAAATATAGTCGTAGTTACCTTTCAGGTTTAGCAGGAACCAGTGCCCCGTACCGATCAGGCCGCCTTTTGTCGCGCCAAACATGAACGCAAACCCGACCATATAGTAGGCAAGTGTGGCAATAACGAACGCAATGATGTTCTCAATGGCCACACTTACTACGTTTTTCGACCGGACGAAGCCGACTTCATAACAGATAAAACCGGCCTGCATGAAAAAAACAAAGCAGGCGCAGATTACGACCCACAGATGATCGATACTGTTCAATTTCTCACCAACTTCGCGATATTATATGTATTTATCATATCAGTTTCAAAAAAAACTGCAATATCTATCTGAATACATACGATCCACGGTCCAATCAGATCTCTTAGAAAACACGCCTTGGAGAAAATTAAGTAACGATATCCTATGGGGCTTGAAAAAAATGGTCAACGGAGCATAATGATTACATCGACCTTCAAACGAATGGCATATAAGGAGGGGTACCTCGAATGAGCGCGGTTATTGAAACGAAAAACTTGACGAAGTACTACGGAAAATGCAGAGGGATCATCGACGTCAACCTCTCGGTGGAAGAAGGTGAAATCTTTGGCTTCATCGGCCCGAACGGCGCCGGCAAGTCGACGACAATCCGAACGCTCCTGTCCCTTATCTACAAAACGAGTGGCGAAGCCAGAATTTTCGGACTTGACTGCGAGGCAGACAAGGTCAAGATTCTGGAAGAAGTCGGATATCTGCCCAGCGAGGTTTTCTACTACGACAACATGAGGGCAATCGATCTTTTCAAGTATTCGGCGAGCTTTTACAAAAAAGACTGTTCTAAGAGAATTGCAGAACTGGCTGAGCTACTGCAGGTGGACCTTCATAAGAAAATCGAGGATATGAGCCTCGGGAACAAGAAAAAGGTCGGCATCATTCAGGGACTTCTGCACTCCCCCCGCCTCATTATCCTCGACGAACCTACAAGCGGTCTTGACCCCTTGATGCAGAAGACGTTTTTCGATCTTATCAAAGAAGAGAACAAGCGCGGGGCGACGGTACTCTTTTCGTCGCATATTCTGAGCGAGATCCAGCATATCTGCGACCGCGTTGCCATCATCAAGGAGGGGCAGATCGTCGCAGTACAGAAAATCAGCGAACTGCAGCAGAGTGCCTATAAGAACGTCAGCTTTACCGTCAAAAGCGGGGCCGTCCCTACTGACATCGCCGTCGATGGAGCTCAGAATATCGAAGTTTCCGGCGCAAGCGTCAGCTTTATCTTCAAGGGCGACATCAACCGCTTGCTGTCTGAAATCACGAAGTATCCCCTCCTGAACGTCGATATCACGGAGCCTTCGCTGGAAGATATCTTCCTACACTATTACGCCGAGTAGGAGGTATATGATCTTGAATATTTTTGCGTTTGAAACGAAGACACAAATGAAAAGCTTTCTCATCTGGGCTGCAAGTCTGTTGGCTTTGTTTCTGATTTTTGTATCGGCTTTTTATGGACCCTTCATGACCAGTAAGGACGCCGTTCAAAGTGCACTGAGCAGTTTGCCGCCGGCGTTCTCCGCCATATTCGGCGTTAGCATGGACAGTCTCTTTTCCTACGGCGGTTTTTTCAGTTTTCTTTACACCTATGTCAGTCTGGCGGGGGCGATCATGGCCTCTTTCATCGCACTGTCCGCGTTCTCCAGAGAGAAGCGCTCTAAATGCGTGGACTTCCTGTTTACGAAGCCCGTCGGACGAGGACGGATTTTTATTCTGAAATTTCTTTCTTGTCTGACGTTCATCTTTATAATGAACGTCCTATTTATTCTCTCTTCGATCCTTTCCTATACCGGCAACGATCAGGACCCATCCGAGATAGGCACGTTGGTTTTAGCGTCTCTGTCCCTGTTTTTCCTGCAGGTGTTGTTTCTGGCCATCGGCATCCTTTACGCCGTCTTTGCCAAAAAAGTGCGTTCCCCCTCCGGCGCCGCCACGGCACTTGGATTTGCCGGTTTTATCCTCATGGCGATTCATTCGCTCATCCATGAGGACTTCCTCCGGTATATCTCGCCGCTCAACTACTTCAGCCCTAATTCCGTCTTCTCAACGGGGGGGTATGAATTGGAATACGCCGTTACAGCGGCCGCTGTCGTTACCGTATGCATTGCGGTGTCATTCATCAAATATTGCAAAAACGACACACAGGCGATTTGAGGTGAGGGAAAATTATGAATATTCTGAAGCGTGAACAACGCGCTGGACGGAAAGCTTTTCTCTTCTGGCTGATTGGCATGTTTCTGCTGTGCTTTACCGGCATCATCAAATACCAGAGCTATACTTTGAGCGGCAGCATGACGGAGCTTATCGCGTCCTTCCCGCGTATTGTTCTGGCGGTCATGGGTGTCGTGGGTGTGGATATCAATACACTTGGCGGCTATACGGCTCTGCTTTTTTATTATGTACTCATTTGCACCGTAATCTACTGCGTCCATCTCGGCAGTGCCGCCGTCTTGCGGGAATCCATTGACAAAACATACGAGTTTGTGTTCACCAAGCCCTGCTCCCGGACTCGTATTTTGGGACTTAAGCTGACTTCCGCTTATCTGCACCTGCTCCTGTTCTGCATTTTCAACGGGATGTTTTCGATGCTGGCGGTGGCTTATCTGAAAACCTCCGAAAATATTACCCCTCAGATTATTTTGCTATCTTTATCGGTCTTTTTGATCGGTTCCGTATTTCTTGCCCTGTCATCGTTCTTCGCGGCGGCGGCGAAACGGCCGGAGAAGGGGACGCTTTACGGAAACCTCGCATTCCTGTGCGCTTTCCTACTCGGTGTCGTCTACAATCTTCTTGAAAACCCAGGGCTTCTGAAACTGATATCCCCTTTTAGCTATTTTAGTGCAGCCGACTTGCTTGCCCAGAAAATTGACCCTGTTTACACGGTCATTACGCTTCTTCTCATCGGCGTCTGCCTGTTTGGGACGTTTAAAAAATTTATTAGAAAAGACCTGACATAGCGAGAATTATAACTAGTAGTTGGAGATGGCTGCCTTTTTAAAAGCAAAAGGACTTAAACCGCGAAGGTTTAAGTCCTTTTGCTTTTTTTAATTGGCGGAGAAGGAGAGATTTGAACTCTCGCGCCGGTTTCCCGACCTACACCCTTAGCAGGGGCGCCTCTTCACCAGCTTGAGTACTTCTCCGTGTGGTGAATTCTAACATATGAAATTAAAGAAAGAAGTGGCGGAGAGGGCGAGATTCGAACTCGCGGCTCCGCGAAGAGTCACTGGTTTTCAAGACCAGCTCCTTAAACCGCTCGGACACCTCTCCATATGCATAACAAATTATCTGCAACATTGAATATAATATCATAAGTGAACGAAATTGTCAAGAGTTATGTATCACTTTTTTAGAAAGTCTTGAAATAATTTATCAAAATTTCTCTTCGTCATATACAAAAACTTTAAGAAAATATATCTCTTATGATTTTTAAAAACAAAATGCTACACATCTTACCACACATTGAATTTATATAAAATCTCCAAATGTGATCAATAGGGGATAATCCGTAATCGGGATGTTTTGAAACAATAAGCAGTCGTTTCCTTTGTCAATCAACATGGTTTCTGGAATTTTATAAACAATACCGTACAGAAGATCAATCAACTTGATTTCTCCGGTTAATTGTGCCGTTTGCAGTGTAACAGTGGATTCAAACTCGCTTGTCATTAAATCACAGGAATTCCAATATGTAAATGCTGACGATCCGTTTGGTTTTTGAAATCCGCCATGAACCAATGTTGGACCGCTGAAATCACTTCCAAAAACCCTTGGGGAAACGGAGGGCAATAACAATGCGGGCAACTCGGCAAGTTCAAAATCTCCAGAAAAAACAGAACAGATTGTTTGTAAAGTGAAATAAGATAATTTTGGCGTATAATCACCAGTTGAAAAACCATTCTCATCAAAATCAGCTCCGAGCACACCGAAATAACCATAATCTTTGTAGGTGTCCTTTTTTCCGACTGTGCCGTTCAACGCTTCAATCATATCGACACAGCTAAAATAGGAGGTGAATTTCACGTTGCTGAGGAGATCTGAAATCGTATGTCTTACCAACTGTTTTGCCTGCTTTTTTTGTGTCCAGGCGCCCCCCTGAAGTGCTCCACTCCCCCCGCTTTTTGACTGTGAACCCGACTCGCCCTGAATGATTTCGATGTTCGGACGATAGCGGCTACATAAGGCTCGCAAGGAAGTAACCCGTTCAAATACATGTTTTTCGTTTGGGGTATATTCATGAAAAGACAGTGCATCAATTGCATCACCCATACCGGCTGATAGCGCATCGTTTATATATTGTAAGTCAGTAAGACAGACGGCACCGCCGACTATTTTAATGTGGCTGCTTACACTTTTTGCAGCTTTCGCTGTTTCGGCAGCAAATTCACCGTATTCTTTTCCACTTACGCCGTGTTTCCAACACCAGATTCCGTCAGGTTCGTTCCAAACTTCATAATATTCTATTTTTTCTTGATAATGCGAAACAAGAGCCATAACATAATTACGCCATGCCATTTTTGCTTCTTCAGAATGAATCGGTGGACATCCAACTGCACCAAATACTTCAGCAGCTTTGGTGTCATACAAACCATTTCCATAACACAGACAAATCCAGGGGATAAGCCCCCGTTTGATCAGTTTGTCAACAATGCTGTCAAGCCAACCAAAATTATATTGCCCTTTTATGGTTTCTGTTCTTGCCCATCCGGATTGGATTCTGACCAATTTCACCCCCAATTCCGATACTTTGTCGTATGCTTTTTCGGGATCGAATACATTTCTATCCAACTTTTCAAAGCCAATTCCAATTTTTGAGTGCTCAATTTCCAAAGAATGTTTTGGCTTAATATGACCGAGTTTGATCAGTCGTTCCATAAAAACCTCCTGAATAATATTATATTTACTTTTTAGAATAACAATGTTATTATGGGATGAACCAACATCATAATAGCACATATAATCGTGATTTTATAGTGGAATTCTTATCTATCTATTTAGAAATCTTACTATAATTATTTTATGGAGTGAATAAAATGGATTGTGATAAAAAAATGGTATTGCCTCAATTAATTAATTCCGGTATATTTGATAGTAGCATGAACTATCAAAATGCAAGTATAACCCCGAAACGAAAAGTTGTCTGTTATGAAGTGGAGTTATATGTTGAAGATGGCGGAACTGCGTTTATTGACGAGTGTTCTTACCCCATTCAAATGAATCATCTCCTATGTTCAAAACCGGGGCAGATACGTAACAGCATCCTGCCTTTTAAATGTTATTATATTCACATGAAACTGGAGGATAGTATGCTTTCAGATTGTTTGGATGATATTCTGGACATGATGAAAATAACACAAAAAGAAAAGTATATCAGTCTTTTTCACATTATTTTTGACCTATTACATACACCGCATGAAGGCAGTGAAATTTTGTTACAATCAAAATTGTTGGAACTGATTTACAGTGCTTATCAGGATTCATTGCTAAGCAAAAGACAGAAATTGCTACCAAATAGAGTAGATAATAATCTGATATTCAAAGCAATGGAATATTTGAATGAAAATTATAAAGAAAGGATTACACTTGAATCTGTGGCAAAAAGCATTCACTTAAGCCCAATCTATTTTCATAAACTTTTTTCTATTGTTGCAGGAAAAACCCCACATCGATATTTGTTGGAAAAGAGGTTAAGTATTGCAAAAGAATTATTAATGACCTCTTCTTTATCTTTTCATGAAATCGCAGCGGAATGTGGGTTTACTTCTCAATCTTATTTTAATTATGTATTTCAAAAAGAAGTCAAAAAAACACCCGGAGAGTTCCGGGCACAGCTTTATTTAAAAGAAGATATATAGAACAAAAAGAGCGTCTGCATGTAAAAAAGCAGACGTTCTTTTTTAGATACTGAGAAAATCCAAATGTTCATTCAGGACTTAATTTTTTTAAATTTTTTATCACATAAAATCCGGTCAGCAACTGTCCGATTGCTTGCAGAACCATTAAAACCTGAACGCTGGTAAAAGGAAAAACAATAAATACAAATGATACACTCTCTGTCTTTGCAATGAAATAAGTTGAAAGCATCATGCCACAGAATGCGGAAAGATTTGTGATTAATGTGAAAAAAACGATATAGTTGGTTCTGTCTTCACATGGCATATTAATGTAGGGCATATTGGCATATGCAAGGTTGATTCCAACGCCTAAAAAATGCTGTGTTAATCGAACAATCAACAGAATCCAAATGAAATTGGAAGCGTTTGTAAAGGAAAATAACAGCGTTGTAGGCATATGTAACATGGCAGTGATGGCAAAGGTCTTCATCCACATCCATTTGCCCATCATATGTCGCCAAAAAGAGGAAAAGACAATCAAAAACACAGCATATCCGGCGTTGATGATATTAATAAAGGAATAACTGACACCACAGTCCTTCAATAGATAATAGTTCAAGCTGGATGAGGTTAAATTGGAGGAAAATGACCACATCGCCATGACTAACATGGTTAATAAGAATTTTTTATTGGAAAATGGAAGAATAAACACGTTTTTGATGCTGATGCTTTTTACTTTTTTTAAATATGGATATTCGGTTGGAAGAAGTAAAACCAAAACATCAGCCAATGCAATCGCAAAAGCAACAAACCGCAAAATATATAGAATCAGGGTTTGGTTTGGCGTGTCTTTGAGTGCATCGGCAATGAAACTTGACAAAAGAAGGACCACACTTGAGATGGTTGTACTGATCACCTGTTGGGAAGAAAAGTAATGGGCACGCACCGTATCGGGAATGAAATTCAAATGCCATATCGCATATCCACCTGAAAATAGGGCGTTTACTAAATTTGCTAAAAAAACGATTGCTGCAAAACAAATGCTCTTTGTATGGGAATCGGTTACAAAGACAGGCAACAGGGTAATTCCTAAAATATTGATTGCATAATACAGTATTCTTGAGATTGCAAGAATCTGTTTTCGCTTTTCAAAACGCTCTAAAATAAGAGGGGAGAAGATACTGAAACAATTTGCAATCAACGGAATGAAACTGATGATTCCAATGTTGACAAGATTAATTCCATTGACAATCAAAAAACTTGTATAAAAAACTCCGGTTGTCAAAAAGTTGATACTTGCAGTTAAAACGGCAGAAAGTAGCATTGAAGTTCTACCGACTGCCTGTTCCTCATGAAAATTGAATAGATGAAAGAATTCTGAATATTTTATACGCTCAATCAGTTTATGCACAGGCAAATCCCTCCATCCATTTCGATGTTCTTGTGTAATATAGCACACTATCGAATGGATGTCAATAGATATTTTAACATTCAAAAAATCATTTGATTTTAGAGTTCTAACGATAAAAAAACAAAGGACTTTTTTAAAATAAAAAGTCCTTTGAAAATTATTGTTTTGCTTATTTCGCTTTTCCGCTGGAACCGAGAACAGTTAACATTTTGTGTTTTACTAGCTTCTTGACTTCATCTCTTCCGGGTTTCAGGTATGTGCGGGGGTCAAATACTTCGGGAGTTTCCGCAAATACTTTACGGATAGCGGCTGTCATTGCCAAACGAATATCGGGATCGATATTGATTTTACAAACTGCCAAGGTAGCTGCTTTGCGAAGCAGTTCTTCCGGAACGCCTCTTGCGTCGGAGAGTTTTCCACCGTTTTCGTTGATGATTTTTACATATTCTTGATTGACTGAGGATGCACCGTGAAGTACAATCGGGAAACCGGGAAGTCTTTTTGAAATTTCTTCAAGAATATCAAAGCGAAGATGTGGCTCCCCTTTGAATTTGAAAGCGCCATGGCTTGTACCGATTGCAATTGCAAGGCTGTCAACCCCTGTCTTTGAAACGAATTCTTCAACTTCTGAAGGGTTGGTGAACATTGCATCATCATCGGTAACATGAACATCGTCTTCAACACCGGCAAGTTTGCCGAGTTCGCCTTCGACTGTAACACCGTGTGCATGTGCATATTCCACCACTTTTTTCGTGAGGGCGATATTATCTTCAAAGCTGTGTTTGGAACCGTCAATCATAACCGATGTGAAACCGGTTTCAACACATGCCTTACAGATTTCAAAATCATCGCCATGGTCGAGATGAAGTGCAAAATCAATTCCGGAATCTTCAACGGCTGCTTTTGCAAGAGCAAGAAGATAAGCGGGTTTTGCATACTTTCTTGCGCCAGAAGAAACCTGTAAAATAACGGGAGACTTTTCTTCAGCGGCAGCTTCTGCAATTGCCTGAATCGTTTCCATATTGTTAATGTTAAATGCACCGATTGCATAACCGCCATTGTACGCATCTGCCAGCATTTGCTTTGTTGAAATAAGAGCCATTTTTACGCACCTGTCCTTTTATATATTTATAATTTTATTTTAATACAAAATGTTAGATGATTCAAGTATATATTTTGAATAAATATATGTAACACCGCAAAAAACAGTGTTACATATCAAAAAAACATTATTTTGTACCGAAAATCCGATCACCCGCATCCCCAAGACCGGGAACAATATAACCATTTTCGTTTAAATGACTGTCAACACATCCGCAATATAATTGAATATCGGGGTGTGCGTTTGTAAGACGTTTGATTCCTTCCGGAGCTGCAATAATGGACATGAATTTAATATTGGTACAGCCTCTCTGCTTGATAAAATCAATCGCAGCCGAGCCAGAACCTCCGGTTGCAAGCATTGGATCTAAAATAATTACCAATCTATTTGCAATGTCATCGGGAAGTTTGCAATAATATTCATGTGGTTCCAATGTTTCATGGTCACGGTACAGACCGATGTGTCCTACTTTTGCAGAGGGAACAAGTGCAAGAATCCCATTTACCATGCCAAGACCTGCTCTTAAAATCGGTACGATGGCAAGCTTTTTGCCTGCAATTACTTTTGTCATTGTTTTTGTGATTGGGGTTGTAATTTCCACTTCTTCCGTTGGGAGATCACGAAGCGCTTCAAATCCCATCAACATGGCAATTTCTTCAATCAATTCACGAAACTGTTTACTTCCGGTGTGGATATCGCGAAGTAGTGAAATTTTGTGTGTAATCAACGGATGGTCAAAAACTGTTACATTGTTATTCATCGTTGTTTGTCTTCCTTTTCTTTTGTCTCATTTCTGATCGACATTTGTTGATAAGTTCATTTTATGGTTCATACGCAACAGCATATTTGTTCTGTATCAAACATATCATATATCTTATCTCATATTCCTTACTATTTTACTAAATTATGACGCTTTTTTCAATAGATAATTTATTATTTTACATAAAAAATATATTTTTGCGATAATGCACAAGAATGCATCGTTTTTTGTATGAAATATGCACAAAACGATGAAAATTCAATCAATCACTTAATTTTCCTTGCATTTTTTATTTATTCTGTTATAATGCAATTGTGTTTTAAAAGTATGAATAGGATGTTGGGAGTAACAAAATGCAGTTTTTTTTGATCCAGATGATTGGAATTATCGGTCTTTTGCTCGGAGTAACATCCTTCCAGCAGAAAACACGAAACAATATTTTGATTTTTCAATTTTTAGCCAACTTAACCTTTACGCTTCACTTTTTTTTACTCGGTGCATATGTCGGCTGTCTTTTGAACTTTATCAGTGCGCTTCGTGCTGTGGTTTTCTATCACAGGGATAAAAACTGGGCGAAAAGTCCAGTATGGCTTGTGTTCTTTAGTGCCTTATTTATTGCTGCCGGTGCTGCAACTTGGGAAAATGTGTTCAGCATATTACCCATCATCGCAACGGTATTAACGACAATCAGTCTTAGAATTAAAAATCCGAAATATGTACGGTTTGTCACTTTGCCGAGTATTCCAATGTGGTTTACTTATAATTTAGTCAGTTCTTCTTATGCAGGCATGACATCCGATACCTTTACCGCAATTTCTATTATTATCGCAATATGCAGATATGACATCAAGCTTCCGTGGCGTAAAGTGAAAAATAAAACCGAATAAAAAATCCAAATAAGAGGTGTGGGAAGATGCGTAATTTATCTTGCTGAATGAAAAAGAAACAACAAATGCGGAAATACCGCTTGTTCTTTATGCCATTGCGAGAAAGTTACCGATTCCTCTTACACCTTTAAGATAGAGTCAAAGAGAACCTGATATGGTTTTACTCTGTTGTATTTATATTGTGCTGCAAGAATTGATTTTCTTGCAGCACGTATTGTTAATACAGGAGGTAAATAAAATGTCAATGATCAATGTCGCTCATTTGACTTTTGCCTATGAAGGCAGTTACGACAATATTTTTGAAACTGTTAGCTTTCAGATCAATACCGATTGGAAACTGGGCTTTGTCGGCAGAAACGGAAGGGGAAAGACCACATTTTTGCATTTATTGCTTGGAAAATATGAATATACCGGAAAAATTTCTTCCAATGTGCGCTTTGACTATTTTCCTTATACGGTGGAAAAGAAACAAGAGAATACAATTGAGGTCATTCGAAGCATACATCCCGATTTTCTTTTGTGGGAACTGTTGCGGGAGTTTTCCATCCTTGCACTGCAAGAAGAAGTATTATACAGACCATTCCAAACACTCAGCAACGGTGAACAGACAAAAGTGCTTCTTGCCATTTTGTTTTTAAAGGAAAATAATTTTCTGTTGATCGATGAGCCGACAAATCATCTGGATCGGGAGGCAAGAGAGATTGTCAGCAACTATTTAAACACAAAAAAAGGTTTTATTTTGGTGTCTCACGACAGAGCGTTTCTGGATCATTGTGTCGATCATATTCTTTCAATCAACAAAACGAATATTGATTTACAAAAAGGAAACTTCACATCTTGGTGGGAAAACAAAGTAAAGCAGGACAACTATGAACTGGATGAAAACGAAAAGTTAAAAAAAGATATCAACAGGTTGACCGTTGCTGCAAGACGCACTTCGGATTGGTCGGACAAAGCGGAAACGGCTAAATTCAACACAAAAAATTCCGGAATCAGACCGGATAGGGGATATGTAGGGCATAAAGCTGCAAAAATGATGCAGCGGGCAAAATCGATTGAAGCAAGACAAATGACTGCAATCGAAGAAAAGTCACGACTTTTTAAGAATATTGAAAGCGCAGAGAATTTAAAAATATCACAGCTTGCTTATCACACAAACCGCATGCTTCAATTAGAGAACGTCAGTATACATTATGGAGAAAAAACCGTTTGCACGAATGTCAATTTTACAGTAGAGCAGGGCGAGAGAATTGCATTGTACGGGAAAAATGGATCGGGAAAATCGAGTATTTTAAAATTGATTTGCGGCGAATCAATTGAATATACCGGAAGATTCCAAAAGGGAAGTGGGCTTTTAGTTTCCTATGTTTCCCAGGACACCTCCTTTTTAAACAGCAGCCTTACCGATTATGCTCAAAAAAACGAGATTGATGAAAGTTTGTTTAAGGCGATATTGCGTAAACTTGACTTTGAGAGAATTCAATTTGAAAAGGATCTTTCGGAATTCAGTGAAGGACAAAAGAAAAAAGTGTTGATTGCAGGCAGTTTATGTCAGAAGGCACATTTGCACATTTGGGATGAACCGTTGAATTTTATTGATGTTTTGTCCCGTATGCAGATTGAAGAATTGTTGCTTTCTTATCAACCGACGATCTTGTTTGTCGAACATGACAGTGTGTTTTGCGAAAAGATTGCCACAAAAAAGGTCATTCTTTGAATCGAAAAGGAGCTTATTCAACCTACCGTTGCAGATGAATAAGCTCTCATTTTCTTTGGCACTTTTCTATGTGAATGTTTTTTGACGGTTGTAAATAAGCGATTCCTTTTTTGCTACGCTCCATGCTCAAGAAAAAAATATTGCCGCGTTTTTATTCATCGAAAATGCGGCAGTTTTGTTTTTGCCCGTTTTTTCAATTCAGAAGGTAACATCCCCCGGAGACATGGATAATATAGTATTGAAAGGGGTGAATGATTATGTGTACAGCAATCACATTACAATCGATGCGGGGGGAAAATTTCTTTGGCCGAACTATGGATTATTCACATGATATTCTGCCGCACATGTTTACTGTTCCCAGTGGGTATGTGTGGAATACGCTAGAGAATCAGCGGATGCGGGATAGTTATAGTTTTATCGGAATCGGTCAGCAACTGAACGGGCTTCTTGCTTTTTTTGATGGGGTGAACGAAAATGGGTTTGCGGCGGCGGCACTATATTTTGCAGGATATGCGATGTATTCGGATATTGAGCGGAGTTCTCCAAATACAGAAAAGGTGGCTACTTTTGATTTTTTGCATTATATTTTGGGGCGGTGTTCTTCCATAGAGGATCTTTATACTGTCGTGAACGGTGTATCAATTATTGGAAATGAAGATCCTGTAACCAATACTGTTGCGCCTTTGCACTGGATTGCAACTGATAAAAGCGGTGCATGTGTTGTAATGGAAATGACGGATAACGGTTTTGTTATGTTCCAAAACGAAATCGGAGTTATGGCAAACAGCCCTGATTTCCAATGGCATATGACAAATTTGAGAAATTACTCGCAGGTTTCTCCCGAACAAACAAAGGAAGCCATGTGGGGGGATATCTGTTTAAAGCCGTTCGGTCAGGGTGCGGGAACAGCACTTTTACCAGGCGGATATACATCACCCGCTCGTTTTGTAAGAACAGCATATTTGAAAACGCACATTCCTTTGCCGGAAACAAAAATACAGGCGATCACTTCTTGTTTCAATATCATGAAAAGCGTTACAATTCCCAAAGGTGCTGTTGTGTCAGAGCGAAACACAGATGATTACACAAAATATACGGCATTCATCGATACAGACACGTGTGAATATTATTTTAATACATATGAGAATCAACAAATCACAAAGGCAATTCTTTGTAAATTGCCACAATCAAATCATCAACTTTTCGATATGGGGAGCATTTATCTTCCGGTTATGATCAAAAGTATCAATGCGTGCTAACCGGCGTTGAAAACCAGTGGGACGCAAGAAAACAGATAAATAAGAGGTCGGATAAAACTGGCATTTTATTTTTGAAAACATTAAAAAGAAACACGAGGGGTAACCGTCAAATATTTGACGATTGCCCCTCGTGTAAATAGAACAAAATTATATGAAAAGGGTGGTTCCTGCGTTTTCATTGCTGGAAATATAGGTTGCGACACCGCCGTATTCCACACCGTCAATCAGTTCTTCTTTTTTAATCCCCATTAAATCCATACTCATGGTGCAGGCAATAAAACGAACGCCCTCACTCATTGCTTTTTGAATCATCGTTTCAATATCGTCCACATTCTTTTGCTTCATAATGCTTTTGATCATTTTTGGACCCATGCCGAGCATATTCATATTGGAAAGAGGCATACGGCGAGCCCCCCTCGGCATCATGAATCCAAACATCTTTTCAATGATATTTTTTTTCACTGAAATATGTTGCGTTTTTCTCAATGCGTTCAATCCCCAGAAGGTGAAAAACAATGTTACTTTTTTACCGCCTGCCACAGCTCCTTGTGCAATAATCATCGAGGCGATTGCTTTGTCAAGGTCTCCGCTGAAAACAACAATGGTGGCATTTTCCTGCGAAACGGTATTGCTCTGAGCGACAGCAGGCTTTGACCCTTTCTGCAAGAGAGCGGTGTATTTACCGTTTGCATTTGAAACAGATAACAGCCTGTGCCCATTTGCTTTGCACCAGCTTTCAACGTCTTTTGCAAATCCAAAATCGGTGGAAACAATACGGATTTGCTCCCCTTCGGCAGCTGCTTTTACCGCATTATGCGTCGCCATTAAAGGTCCCGGACATTGCAGACCGCAGACATCGACTTCAATTGTTTTGATATCGGAAAAGCTGTTCATATCTGTATTGACCTCGGTTCTTGAAATAGGTTTATGACTGCATGCAGATGGCTCGAATCTTGCAGTTTTATAGGTGAGGTATCCGCCCGAAACATTGGAAAGATTGGTGTACCCCTTCCCGTGCAAAAACATAAGTGCAACATGAGAGGTGAGCCCCACTTGGCAGGTCACGGAGATTTCGGCATTTTTGTCCTGCGGAATCTCATTCAGTCTGCTGCGTAGTTCGTTCATCGGAATGTTGACAGAGCCTTCCATGTGACCGGTAGAATATTCAATCGCCGTTCTCACATCAAGTAGGAAAACTCCTTTTTTGACCAAATCGTCAATTTCATTGTATTGCACATAACGATAAACACCGGATAGGGAGTTTGTTGCGATGTAACCGAGAATGTTGACTGGATCTTTTGCAGAAGAGTAGGGCGGTGCATAACAGATTTCAAGGTCACAGAGTTCATTGATTCCGCCACCCAATCGAATTGTTGCTGAAATTAAGTCAATTCGTTTTTCTGTACCTTCCTTGCCCACAGCCTGTGCACCTAATATTTTTCCCGTGTCGGGCGAAAACAGAAGTTTCAACGAAATATTCTGTGCATCGGGGTAATAGGACGCGTGATTGGTGCGGTGTGCATGAATGGCACGATAGGGAATATTCTTTTCCTTTAGTTGAGATTCATTGTTGCCTGTTGAAGCAACCGTCAAATCAAATACCTTTGCAACTGCCGTTCCGAGCGAACCGCCATATTCAGCGGGAAGCCCACAAATATGATCTGCAACAAGGCGCCCTTGTCGGTTTGCAGGCCATGCAAGCGGAATTGCGGTTTCTTGACCGGTGATTCTGTCAATGACTTGAATCGCATCCCCGACTGCGTAGATTTCTGGAATCAATTCTCCTGTATTTGCATCAAAAACTTGCAAATGTGAATTGGTTTTAATATGTCCCCTTGGTCCTGTCGCTATTTCCGCAGCTTTTGCAATCCCACTTTCCGGAACGACACCGATGGAGAGAATTGTCATATCTGACGACAGGGATTTGCCACTTTTCAGAGCTACGGTATGTCCATGATTCGTAAATTCAGATACTTCTTCCCCCAAAATAAGGTCGATTCCTTGGGCATTCAGTTCTTGATGAACAAATTGAGCCATTTCAAAATCCAGAGTGCGCATCACCTGCGGCAATTTTTCCACCAATGTTACTTGAATGCCCAAATGATGGAGGTTTTCCGCCATTTCAACGCCGATAAATCCTCCGCCAATCACCACTGCGGTTTTTGGCTTTTTATTGTCGGTGTAATTTTTAATGGCATCGGTGTCGGGAATATTGCGCAGTACAAATAGATTGTCTGCTTCTTCCAATCCTTTGATCGGCGGCTTGAGCGGCTTTGCACCGGGGGAAAGGAGGAGAATGTCATAACTCTCCTCATATGTTTCATTCTTTGTTTTATTGAAAGCGGTAACGGTCTTTTTTTTGCGGTTGATGGATACCACTTCGGACAAATTGCGAATATCCAAACGGAATCGACTTGACATCGCCTCTACTGTCTGGATCAATAATCGGCTGCGATCCTTAATTTCTCCGCCGATATAATAGGGGAGTCCACAGTTTGCAAAAGAGATATGTTCGTCTCGTTCAAACATGATAATTTCGTCATCTTCATTCAAACGGCGAAGCCTTGCTGCTGCCGTCGCGCCTCCTGCAACCGAACCAACTATGATTACTTTCATAGAAACACCTGCTTTCATTTTCTGAATTAAGGGAAGATTTATTTGTTTTTAATACGATTGATGCCTTTGATTAAAGTTTCTTTTTCCATTGCGCCTTGATAACCGGTTATAATCGTTCCTTCCGAATCAATAAAATATGTTGTCGGAATGGAGGAAATGCCGTAGAGTTCTGCCGCTTGTTGTTTTTGATCAACATAATCGGAATAGACAGGAAAATCATAATTTTGAGCTTTGATATATGCTTTTCCTGTTTCCACTGTTTCTCTTTGCCCGTCCACCAAATCCACCATCAGAAATACGACGGAATCCTTTTCGCTTTGATAAACTTCATTAAAATGCGGCATTTCCTGTTTACACGGTGGACACCAAGATGCCCAGAAATTTAAAACAACAGGCTTTCCTTTAAAATCGGATAAACTCACTCGATTACCCTTTGCATCCAATACGGTAAAATCAGGAGCCGAAATTTTTGATTCTTTTTTTCCGTTGTTTGCTGCGGCTTTTCCAGCGTTTGTTTTTGTTTATAGTAATCTTTTAAGGTTGTATATAAAAATGATACGACAACGATGAAGAGCACAAAGAAAACCATTGCCAAAATTGTTTTTCTTTTCTGATTCATGTGAACCTCCTAAAATGTAAGAAGTGAGAGGAAATATCCCATCAAGCCCGTTGCCATCAAAAGCCCTACGATGAGAAGCAACCCGCCCGAAATGGCATTGATGATGCGGTAGTTTCTTTTGATAAACTCAAATGTTGATTTTAACTGTTCGATTAAAACTGCACTGATGATAAAAGGAATACCAAGACCGGCAGAAAAGCACAAAAGCAGCAAAATTCCTTTTACATTTTGACCGGAAGTGACTGCAAGCATCAATGCGCTACCTAAAAATGCACCGATGCAGGGAGTCCATCCGATTGAAAATATTATGCCGAACAGGACAGAGGAAAGAATTTGTGGCATTCGTGATTTGTGAAATTGAAACCGAAGATTCGTATTCAGAATCGCAATTTTTAAAATGCCAAGAAAATTCAAACCAAAAAGAATGACAATGATACCTGACACCACATTCAAAGTAGTCTTGTATTTCACAAACGAGCTGCCGATTGTTCCGGAAAAAGCGCCGAGTAGAACAAAAACAACAGTAAACCCGAAAACAAATCCAATTGCATTAATCACAGTTGAAGCCTTTTTTGCGGGAATGCATTGGGATTCATGGTCAAAGCTTTGCCCCGCAAAAAAAGAGAGATAGACGGGCAACATCGGTAAAAGACAGGGGGAGATGAAGGTGATTATTCCCTCAAAAAAGGTCAACAAGTAATCCATGCAATTCCTCCCGCTTTCATCCGTGATAGATACGTCTATCTGCAATGTTTATTTTTCCAATTTGAAGGATATAACGCCAGTCAATTATAAGAAATCTGTCTTAAACTTGCGTTGAAACATCGATTCGATTGTCACCGCTTCCTACAATGATTGATCAGACGACTCATAAGGATAGTATAACACAAGAAATGACTATTTAAAAGAAAATATTCAACTGTTTTCCTCAGTTTCTTTATTCCAATACAAGCGCTCTCATCGGGCAGAATGTTACACACTTACCACATTTGATGCATTTCGCCTGATCAACTGATGGTGCGGCATATCCTTTTTGTGAAAGTGCATTGACCGGACAAACAGGAATGGAAGGACATGGATGGTTTTGCGGACAGCGTGCAAGTTTCACCGATAAGGATTTATCCTCGCTTTTTTCATTGCTCTTTGCATTAAAAAATATGTTTTTCATTATTTTCTCCCTTAACTTTTTGAATTTGATATATGTTTCACAATTATTATACAGATTCAGTGAAAAACACTCAGTGATTAGGTTACATAAAAAAAATTAAATTGTTTGCTTTTTAAATAAAGTTAAAATGAATGTTGTGGATAATGAAAACATTTTGGTCGAAAGATTGACAATAAGGGAAAATTATGATAAAATTGTTCGTATTAATGAAGTTCTCCCATGGCTTTTGCAACCTTGCATAAAAAGCTAATGACTTCTGCGATTCCATTTCGTAGTAATCATTAGCTATTTTAATGAGATACAGGAAAAAGCGCAGTCAATGCGGTCACAGCGAAGGAAACAAAAAAGAAAAAGGAAGTGTTTGTATGATTTATTCAACAGAAGTCAGTAACATGTGTTGCGTCGCAAAAGGTGCAAATCACGGGCCTGCTCCTATCCCGGAAGAGGGAAAATGGGTTAAGGCAAAGGAAATTAAAGATATTTCCGGTTTAACACACGGTGTGGGCTGGTGCGCACCTCAGCAGGGCGCCTGCAAACTTACACTGAATGTAAAAGACGGTATTATTGAAGAAGCTTTGGTAGAAACAATCGGATGCAGCGGCATGACACATTCAGCAGCTATGGCATCTGAAATATTGCCAGGTAAAACAATTTTGGAAGCTTTGAACACCGACCTTGTTTGTGATGCAATCAACGTTGCGATGAGAGAATTATTCTTGCAGATTGTATATGGCAGAACACAAACTGCTTTTTCAGAAGGCGGACTTCCAATCGGTGCCGGTCTTGAAGACTTAGGAAAAGGTCTTCGCAGTCAAGTTGGTACCATGTTCGGCACCAAAGCAAAAGGTACCCGCTATTTGGAAATGGCGGAAGGCTATGTAACAAGAATGGCGTTGGACAAAGATGATACTGTCATCGGTTATGAATTTATACATCTCGGAAAAATGATGGCTTCCATTCAAAAAGGCGTTGACGCAAGCGAAGCAATGAAAAAAGCAACAGGCAAATACGGTCGCTTTGATGAAGCAGCGAAATACATAGACCCGAGACACGAATAAATAAAAGGAGGACAAATCAAATGGCATTATTTGAAAGTTATGAAAGAAGAATCGATAAAATCAATGCAGTTTTAAAGCAATATGATATCGCTTCCATTGAAGATGCAAAGAAAATTTGCGATGACAACGGCATTGATCCTTATAATACAGTAAAAGAAATT
>Ga0183099_1000791_pt1 | contig 20639 bp, 21 predicted proteins | sample Biomet1_FD_127788 | JGI IMG/M metagenome (GOLD analysis project Ga0183099, IMG submission 127788) | Microbial communities from bioreactor (seeded with anoxic lake sediment) at LBNL, California, USA - Biofuel metagenome 1 | ecosystem: Engineered > Bioreactor > Anaerobic > Unclassified ...
TTTATGACATTTGGTGCCCCGCCGCAGAGTCGGACTACGAATTGGTCCTTACCATGGACCCGTTATACCGTTTAACTAGCGGGGCAAGAATTGATGCTGTCCCTTCATCGATAGGACTTTAATGGGCAGCGTCTAGGATTATAGGTTGCCGTGACCGTCTTGACAAGGGAGCAAACTCATTCTTCGTACGAAAGAGGAATCTCGTATGTGTTATCGTAGCATTCCTTGCACTCGTTCCACGCTTCGGTTTTGAGGCGCTCGCGCTCCGTTTTGAAGTTGGCCTCCGGATCCGGAAAGATAGGTTTAAGAATATGAACGATGATTCGCTCCGGGTAATCGCCATCCGGATTCGGATAGGCCCGTTTCCGCGGGGCGAAGGTTATGAAACATGGAACGATAGGAACGTTGTATTTGAGAGCGTAATGGAAGGCCCCGTCCTTAAAGGGCCGCAACTTGTGGTAGTACCACCACTCGGCTTGCTCAGGATAAAAGAGAACGTAATGGTTCTTCTGAAATGATTTTTCGAGAGCGTCTTCGAAATGGGCCATCCCATCGTATGATTCCGGCAACGGAAGCATTCCGGAAGCCCGCATGCTCTCGCCGAGGGCGCCCTTAAAATTGTTAAACGAAGCGGCCACGATGTTGAGGTAATGGGGGGCCATGGCCTTTTTGAGGGCCAGGCAATCGAACATGTGAACATGGTTGGAGATGATCATTGCGGATTTAAGGCCGCGGAGATTTCCCTTGCCCACCACAGTGGTTTCGAGGAAGCGGCCATTGACATGGCCCATAAAAGGACGGACGACAAAATCGTAACGGAGGCGGCGCTGGAGACCTTCCGCGAAACTCGTGGGATAGTAATGGTAATCCTTCGTCACCGGAATCACGATCGACATGTCGATAGGATCGACGTGCTGGTCGAAAAGGCCTTTTTTCTCAAGGGCGAGGTACCGTTCCCGCACCTGAGCCCGGGTCAGATTCTCTTTGCTCATTTGTTGGCCTCACTCGGCGCTTCGACCCGGGCGATGGTTTCCCATTTCTTCGGGCCTTTGCCGAGGAAGACTTTCACCATAATCGGGAAATAGAGAAGATATGAGAAGGGGACCAGGAAAACGGTGAGAATCCGGAAAGCCCAATGGCCCTTGACGTCTTTAAGGGTAACGATGAAAGCCATGAGGGACATAAGGAAAAAGGAGAAATAAATGGCGAGGAGGGCTCCGAAGGAGGAAAACAGCGGATAGGCCACCACCGATTTATCAACGAAGAAATAGACGATGGCTGAGACGGCATTGCCGAGAGCGAAGGCGGAAAGAAGGCCGAAGTAGAGGTAAAGAAGGAAAATTGAATAAGAAAAATAGATATCCTTCAGGTTTCCGAGGGTAAAGGCCTTGCGTCGGTAGAGAAGTTGGGCACTTGTGAGACCACTCATCCACCGATTACGGCGTTTCTCGGTCATGCCTTGAGTGGGGGCCTCTTCCATATATATAGGAGCGTATTCGGCGTAAAAGCTGCTCCAATGGTTTGCGATCATGTCTCCCGCCAACTCGCAGTCTTCAGTGAGGGTCGCTTTATAGCACCACCCTCCGTTATGAAGGATGATCTTTTTAGTGATCAAAAGGCCACTACCCACGGTGAATAAAGCGATATGGTGCCGACTTTTGAATTGATTGCCCATGTGGTCGAAGGTAGTCCAGATATAGCCATTGCAGGCTCCTTGAAGGGTTAAGGATTTGGAACCCAAGAAGTAATTTTTCACGATCTTTTTGCTGACGATGACGTCGCGGCCCGAGGCCATGGCGTTGTTCATTTCGGCGAGATAGTCATCCTTGATCATGGTATCGGCATCGAGGATGAGGTAAGCGTCGAATTCGTTCCTATCATGACGAAGGATCATCTGGACGGCCCCATCGAGGGCGTCGCTCTTGCAATTTTGGTCAGAAACAACCACGGGAACGAAACCGCGTTTCTCCGCCATCTTAATAGTGGGATCAGAAGGGTCTTTCACGATAACGAAAACCTCAAAGTCTGAATATGTCTGCCTCGCAAGGCTTTCCAGCAACGGCTCTATCGTCTTGCTTTCGTCGCGAGCGGGAACCAAAATCGCCAACCGGTTTCGTTTCTCGTTGATGAGCTTTTCGCCGTGCTTAAAGGCTCCGAACCAAGCAAAAAGACGAGGAGTATAGGCCAGGAGTATCAAACCGATAATCGTCGCGAAGACGATGGCAGCGATGATGTAGTAATCTTGTGTAATCATTTTTCTAAACTCCTCCAAAGAAGACGGCACTCCTCGTGGAGCGCGTCATGGACAGTGGTCTTATAAACTTGGTGGATTCTCTCGATATCCCATGGTTTTGCGACCATGGCGTGGACGTAAGGGAAAATCCGGGGTTGATTGCAGTAATGGCGGATGACGGTATCGGTCCGAAGGCCTTTCTGCTCATTGAATTCGCGAGTCAGGATTAATTTGTGGCCCTTGGCGACGCGATTGAGGACGTCCTGATCGGGGAAGGACCATTTCTTTTTTCGTAGCAAAGCGCGACAGGAAGCGAAGACGCCATCTTTTTTTAGAAGAGGGATGTTCAGAAGAATCACCCCAGCGTTGCAATAGGAGGAATTGATGAGAAGGTGGCCATAGCGATCGAGGACCCAGGCGCAATAATTCGTCCCCAGATCAAGGAAGAAAAGACTAGCCAAATCCTTCATAACAATGGTATCGGCGTCAAGATACAGGAGTTTGTCGGGAACTTCAGGTAGTTCATCAAGGAAAAGGCGGAGCAAGGTGTACGGAGTGTAGGAACTCTGGCAATTAGGGCTGCCAGCCATTTCGCGGTTGAAGGGGCCCGTAACATCGACGACGCGGATGCTGCTTTGTGAATTCTTGCTTTTCAAGGCCTTCTCAAGGACCGAACGTTGCGTTTCGTTGAAAGGCAGGAAACGCGGGTTAATATTCGTGAAATCTCCGGTAAGGATGGCGACTGAAAGAGGCTCGGAGGTGTTCTCTTGGGCGCTAAGCAAAGACATCGCGATGCCTTTGAAGATTCCAGCGTTGCCGCAATAGACGATGTTAATCATGAATTGGCCTCTTCCCTTTTGATGTAGTTGATGACGGAGTAGGTGCTCTCGGCCTCGGCGCGATCACGCATGGCTTCGTAGACCTGATTCCTGAGTTTGGTGGCCTGTTCGGTGGCGTTTAAAGATGGGTCAGGGAAAAACGGGCCATCGACATAGGTTACGATCCGCGGCGTCTTGCCAACTTTCCGTTTCTTGTAGCAATCGGTGAAAGCGAAGACCGGGCAGCCAAGTTTTCCTGGATAGCGGAATGAGGTGGCCTTAAAAGGACGGATTTTCGTGCAGAAAGGCCAAATGTGGGCTTCTGGGTAAATGCAAATAACATGGCCTTGGACGTTTCGCTTCTCAATGGCGTACATGAAGTTCTTCATTCCGCCAAGCGAGCTCGGAAGAGGAAGAGCACCCGACATTTGAAGAATCGTCTTAAGGCCTTTAACGGCGAGGTTATCAGGATTCACGATAATGTAGACTCGCTTCGGAAAGCAAAGAAGGTTGGGGGTATAGGCTCCGCCAAGTTGTTGGGTGTGATTCCCATAGATGAAATAACCTTGTTTTCGGTAAGGCTTCAGGATTTTCCGGTTTACGAATATCTGATGAAGGGAAAAACGGCTGTGAAAGAAGGCGATTGGGGTCATAACAAGGCGATAGACGATCCAAGATTGAAGACGATAAAAAACGTTTTTGTGAATGTATTTATAGTCATCCGGAATAAAGAAATTCTTAGGCTCGAAGCCGGAAAATTCATCATTTAGTTCGTCCGAGTAATAAATGGTTTTCGACATTTCGTTTTCTTGCATAGGAATTTTCTTCCTTAGGAAGTATAGATTGCTCGAAATCGTTACTTTACCTCTTTGTCGTTCTCAATTCGTAGAATGCTATCTCTTACAATTCGACTTATTCACCAACTCTACTTTCCAGAGAGTTAAGTTAATTTCTTTTGATAAAAACTGCCTTTTGTATTAATATGACCCAGTATGATAGACATCAAGAAAAACATATCTTTGAATTTAACAAACCTCCGAAAAGCCCGAAAATTGACTCAAAGCGAGTTGGCTGAACGGTTTGAATACAGCGACAAAGCCGTTTCAAAATGGGAGCATGGCGACGCCATTCCGAGCGTGGAAACCCTCCAACAATTAGCCGACTTTTACGGGGTTACTTTGGATTATCTTACCCATGAAGTTACACCAGAAAACAAAAGAATATACTCCTTTACCAAAACCAATCACTTTAACAAAAACGTTATCACCGGTCTTTCAATTTCTTTGGTATGGATCCTCGCCATCGTCGCCGCAATCGGCAGCAAAATAATCGGTGACACCTTTCTTTGGATGGCGTTTGTGTGGGCGATTCCCGCCTCGCTTTTAATGGGAATTGTCTTTAACGGTATTTGGGGGCCACATATCCTCCTAAAATACATCATTATTGCTTTTACTTGGACCTTGCTTGCTGCTATTTATCTTGAGCTATGTTTCAATCTTTCCAACGGATGGACTCTATGGATGCTTTTCCTTCTAGGAATTCCGGTGACCATTGGAACCGTTTTGTGGTCCCATCTAAAAGGTTCCTAAGGATTCTTCAGGCTTTTTCGCCCATTAAGTCGTAAATGAAGCAGGACGTGATCTTTACTGTGACGACATCCCCGTTTTTTAGAGAATCGACGCTCGAAAAATAGATCGTTCCATCGATATCGTCAGGCGCATTCCAATAGCTACGGAGCGTGTAAAGCTTTTTGATCGGATCATAGCCGGTCACGAGACCTTCCATCGAGGTTCCAACAAGAAGCTTATTCCGTTCGTGAGAAATCTTCCTTTGGGCGGCCATAATCTCGTCGTGGCGGCGTTTCTTCGTGGCCTCGGGAATCTGGTTGGGCAAACGGTAGGCCGCCGTGCCCTCTTCTCGCGAATAGGGAAAACAGCCGAGGTGGTCGAAGCGAATCTCTTCCATTAGGTCAAGTGTTTCCTTGTGGTCGCTCTCCGTTTCGCCCGGAAAGCCAGCGATGAGAGTGGTCCTTAGAATCGCCTGCGGAAGTTTTTCTTTGATGCGATGAAAAAGGGAAAGGATGTCCGCCCTCGTTCCGTGGCGGTTCATCCCCCGAAGCACATTGTCGCTCCCGCACTGGATGGGCACGTCGAAATACGGGGCGACGGATTTGGATTCTTTGACGAAGTTTATCAACTCGTCCGGGAGTTCGTCGGGATATAGATAAAGAAGCCGGATGGAGTAAAAACCCAAGGTATCGATTTCTTTCAAGAGATCGATGATGTTGGGCTTTTGCCCTACGAAATCAAAGCCATAACGCGTCGTGTCTTGGCTTACGAGGGCGATCTCTTTAATCCCCTTTTGCCGAAGGAGTTTGGCCTCTTCAAGGATCTCCGCGAAGGGGCGGGAAACGAAACGGCCCCGAATGAAGGGTATCGCGCAGAAAGCACAGAAATTATTGCAACCCTCGCTGAGGCGGAGATAGGCGGAATACGAGGGGGTGGATAAGACACGCTTAAGCGGATTGAGCGGAGCGACATCCGTGGTCCCTAAGAGTTTTTCAATCTTTTGGTGAAGGGTCGGATAGTCCCGTAAAGGCACCCAAAGGTCCACTTCCGGAATCGATTTTTGTAGTTCGGAAAGATCCCGCTCGACAAAACAGCCCACCACCACCAGTTTCCCGGGATATTGGGCCATCTCGAGAATTGTCTCGACGGCTTCTTTCTTCGCGTCGGCGATGAAGCCGCAAGTGTTTACGATGAGGACATCAGCCGCGGCGGGATCGTCCGTGAAACGGTAATCGCCGTCTTTAAACATGCCCAAAATCATCTCGCTATCGACGAGATTCTTGGCGCAACCTAAAGAAACGATTCCAATTGTGTGCATTAACGCTGATACTTGTTGATCAAATCGCCGTAATGGGAAATCACGCTAGTGAAGGCCCCATAATCCGTCAGCCGCCAGGTCCAGTTTATATCATCGATGATCCCAGGGGTGTTCAGACGGCTTTCGCTTCCGAGGCCGAGAAGATCCTGAAGGGAGAAGATGACGTAAGCCGAAGGCAGGGCCAAGGCGTAGTTTATCACTCTCTCGGAGATGGGGCCAGCGTTGTACCCCATTTTCGCGAGGGTTTCGATCCATTGAGCCTGTTCCGGCGCCGGCAGTTTCTCAAAATAACCCTTGAAAGGATCATTGTCATGGGTCCCGAGATACGTCACCATGTTTGCTTTGTCGTAACCGGGTTTGTGGGCGATTTCGGCATCATGGAAAGTGAATTCAACAACGTTCATGCCAGGGAAGCCGTAATGGTCGCGAAGTACGAGGACTTCCGGGCGGAGGTCGCCGAGGTCTTCGGCGATGATGCGGACTTCCGGGTGTTCCTTAAGCAAGAGGTCGAAAAGCTTATAGCCCGGCGCCTCAATCCATTGACCCTCAATGGCCGTTGGGCAGGAGGCGGGAATCTTCCAGAAGGTGTCAAAGGCCCGGAAATGGTCCAGCCGGATGACGTCATAGATCTCGCTGTTCAGTAAAAGACGATTGATGATGAAAGAGAAATTCCGTTTCTCGAGCAAAGGCCAGTTATAGATCGGGTTTCCCCAGCGTTGGCCCGTCTTGGAGAAATAATCAGGGGGGACGCCAGCAATCCAAACGGGTTCTTTGGTTTTCTCGTCGAGTAAGAAGGAATCTTGGCTTTCCCAGACGTCGCAGGAATCGACTCCGACATAGAACGGAAGGTCGCCGATGATTGTGATGTGGCGTTCACGGGCATAACGATGGAGAGCATCCCACTGCTCGTAAAGAGTTTTCTGCAACCAAATCTCGTAACGGTAGTCGTTTTTATCCTTTTCATTGATGACGTCGGGATGAAGAATCATCTCTTGGCGGGAACGTTCCCAAGTCGACCAGGCGCGGAGGTCTTCTCGGCGTTTATTCATCATGAACAGAGCCCAATTCTTGACCCAGGGATGGGTTTCGATAAAGGACTCAAGAACATGCGGATAGGCCTTCATTTCGGCGGCGTAAGCCTCTTTGAGGAAAGGATCTTTATAGAGGCGGATACCTTCGTAATCGACCTTGGGACTCTTCTCCTGGAAGCTCGGGGCCTTGGCAATCAAACCTTTTTCCGCGAGGGCATCGAGGTCGACGTAGAGTTCCTCAAGGGCGAAGCTGGAAAAAGGCTGATAGGGTGAATGGCCATAGCCAAGGGGGTTAAGCGGAAGGATCTGCCAGGCTTTGAAGCCGTGGTTGGCCACAAGGTCGACGAAACGCTTCGAGGTGGCTCCGAAGTCGCCGATCCCGAAACGGGACGGCAAAGCGCTGACGGGGCAAAGGACGCCGGCGAGACGGTTAAGCATAGGTTTTCCCTCCTTCAGGAACGATCAAATAGCGTCGTCAACTCTCCCCGCGCCGTGGGGCGGAATCGAAACTTCGACCACCGCCTTGGGCCCATAGTAGGAAGACATTTTCTTGATGAAGGACTCCCGTTTTCCCTCCGGGACGAAGCAGATGATACTCCCAACGAGTCCACCGCCCATAACGCGGCTGGCTCCCTCCGGGATGATCTCTTCGGCGCGGCGGACGGCCTCAAGGGGCGAACCCTCGTAATGGCCGGGAATCATAACGTTCTGGAGATATTGTTCTTGGGATTTTTCGGTAGCTCTTTCGAGGGCCAAAAATCCTTGGAGATCGCCGCGAGAAAAGACCTCTTTGGCTGCGGCCACTCGGGCGTCTTCACTAAAGAAATGGATGGCACGGAGCCGGGACCGCTCCGGAAGGCCAGCAATTGGCTTTGATAGAAGAAGCAAGGCCTCTGCGGGGTTTTCGACCTCGCCTAAGTACTTTTTATGGAAGATTTTATCCGCCACGAGCCACATATCGCGTGGCATGTCCGAATAAAGGTCGCTCAGGCCCGCGTGGCTCGAGCCCGGATTTACAAGGATGATATGGGGCAGCCATTTCGGGAAGGCCATCGGCGTGACGCGGAAATCGTTGGGGTTGTGGAAATCAAGATACTGCACCCCACCGAAGGATGAACCGCATTGATCGAGGAGGCCGGAGGCCTTCCCGAAGTAGACGTTTTCGGCGTATTGGCCGACTTTGGCTTTCTCAAGGCAGGGAATCTTTCCCTCGTTATAGAGAATATTAACGGTCTCAACCACGAACAGTTCGTAGGCGGCCGAGGAAGAAACCCCAGCGCCCGGGAAAATATCACTATTGATGAAGGCTTGAAAACCTCCAATACGATACCCCTTGTCGGAGAGGCCCTTGAGAACACCTTTGCTTAGGGCCAACGTTGTGCCTTTCTCGCTTTCTTTTGACGCGAGATCGGAGAGCGGGAACTCGATTTTTCCATAGCCTTCGCTCACGATGGTCACCTGCTCGGCTTTCCGATAGGCCGCTCGGATGCCTAAAGAGCATCCCGCGACGATGCACGAGCCATGGTTGTGGTCCGTGTGGTTGCCAAGAATCTCGAGACGGCCCGGAGAAAAGAGACAACCCTCCGGCTTAACCCCGAATTCCTTGCTAAAACCCGCCGCCACGTTGGCAAAATCTTTGCGTCCGCTCATTGAAGGGCCTCCTTGACGAAAGTATCCAAAGCCTTTTGGTCTTCTTCGTTATTCTTATAAACGGCGACGTTTTCGAGGATGCGCTGGCAAACCCAGTTGATATGCTCTTGCACCGTTCGCTTCTTGGTCGCTAAATCGCTCAACATCGGAGCGAAGGGCTTGAGGTCGGGATATGTCTCGACCGCTCTTTCGAAAGAATAGCCTTTTCTCGTCACTTCCTCGGCTTCCTTGCCTTGCCTTACAAGGCGGGCCGGAAGGATGAAGAGGCCAGCGGCTTCAATGAGGCCGATACCTTCTTGCTTGATGTATTGGTATTCAGGGTGGACGTGGAAGAGGCCATCCGGGAATTCCTTCGTGCAGAGGTTGTTCCGAAGAATAAGGAAGAGCTCATAAACGCTTCCGACCTTCCGAACAATCGGCGTCACCGTGCTGTGCTGGACGGCGCCTTCTACGGGGACAATACCATGGGTCGGGTCATCGTAAAGCCGCCATTTCTCGGTTAGCTTCGCGCCAAGAGAAAGGACTTCCTCTTTATCAGACCCATAGATTTTTAGGACCGTATTATAGAAATCCAAAACGGCGAGGGAGGTGGTTTTCGCCCTCGTGGGCAAATAGCGTCGCACGGCCGCTTTCATCATTGGCATCTCATGGCCGCCGCCTTGAAAGTGCTCGTGGTTCAGAATCGAGCCGCCCACAATGGGCAAATCGCTGTTACTGCCGATGAAAAAATTAGGGAACTGATCAACGAAATCAAAGAGGCAACGAAGAATATGGGGGTTAATTGCCATCGGAACGTGCTCGTCGTAGAAGACGATACAGTGATGGGGGTAATAAACATAGGGGGAATATTGCAGGTACCACCGCCCTCCGTCGAGGGTGAGGGGGATGACACGGATGTTTTCGCGGGCCGGATGGGAGGCGCTGCCGGCAAAACCGACGTTTTCCTTGCACAAGAGGCACTCCGGGTAGCCGGTGGGGGCCGCGGTCAGGAGCTTCGCGATGTCTTTGTTGTTCTTTTCGGGTTTCGAGAGGTTGATGGAAATCTCGAGCGCGGGTCCATCGGGAAAGGAGGCAATCCACTTGAGGTTTTTGTCGACTTTTGTTTTTTGGATGTAATCGTTCTTTATCGAAAGGTCGTAGAGATACTCGGTGGCGCGTTCCGGGGAGATGCCCTTCAGAACGTTAAAAACCTTGGTGACCGAAGAGGGACGAGGCGAGAGAAGCCCCAAGACCCAGTGGCATCGCGCTCAGCGCAAGAGGGTCCCATAAACGGACCTCGACGTCATACTTCACGATGGCATCGAAGACGGCGTCGGGAACCTTCATGTCAGCGATTTTTTTCCGATCGATTGGTCCCTTGTAGGGTTCCTTGGCCCCGAAGTGGTCTAAAAGAATATTCGTGAAAAAGGTTTCGTCCTCCACTTCGAGGGCCAAGTGGCTCTCCGCGTAAGAAAGGGCCAAGGCGATGATCTCATTGATTTGCATTATTCGGTCTCCTTATAAAACGAGTAGACGATGCGATGAGTTTTGAAATGTCCAGGTACCGTGGCCATTTTCTCTAAATCCTCCACGACTTCGACTGGCTCGATGGCGACGCCGGAATTTTCCCGTTCCAGCCGTCCATTGCTGAGGGGGACGCCAGTCCGTGGATAGTTGTCGCTATAGATTTGTAGACAAGGATAATCCGTCGCGAGTTCGAAACGGATCCGGCCGTTAGAAAGGGTGAGGACGGGTTCATCCGGGTCATGGGGATTGAGCAAAAAGCTATGGTCGTAGCCCTTGTTAATGGCTTGGTAAATCAAAGGATCGCGGATGTCCCGCCCGATTTTCTTGGGAATGGAGAAATCGAGGCAATGAGGAGAACTCTTCATGCCAATCGGGATCATTTCGGAATCGTAGAATTCATTTTCGTGGCTCTTGATGCTCATCACGTGGTCGAGAATGGTTTCTGCCCCGCCCAAATTGAAATAGGTATGAGTCGTGAGGTTGATCGGGGTCGCGACGTCTGAGAGGGCTTTAAAGAGAATTTCCACCTTCGGTTCGTTTTCGTAGAGGTGATAGGAAACGCGGAAAGTCACGGCACCGGGATAACCCATCTCGCCGTCGGGCGAATGATAGTAAAAATCGCAATAGGTCTCCCCTTCCCGAGTTAAGATATCCCGCTTCCATTTGACGAAAGATAAGCCTAAAGGTCCGCCATGAAGGCTGTTTTTCCCATCGTTAATGCCGAGATGGTACGTTTTCCCTTCCCAAACGAGTTCGCCTTTTTTAATCCGGCCGGCGATCCTTCCGGCCGTCTTGCCGAAATAGCCGCTGCTCTTGAGGAAAAGCGGAAGCGCGTCCTCCTCAATCGTGAGAGGAACGCCTTCCCAGTCCATTTTGTAAATTCCGGCGCCAAAATCGCAGAGCGTAAGTGAAAAACCAACCTCGTTGGTTAAGGTAACGAGCGAGGCGCTTTTCTTATCAATTGCTTCAATTTTCATTGGGGGTCAATCTCCTTATATAGAGCTGATAGCTCTTTGATGTCGAATTCTTTCGGAACCGGATAGAGCGGATTGGCTTCGTGGGCCGCCCGTTCGTACAGGGCGCTGAGGTCTTCAGGTTTGATCAGATGGTCAAAGACTTTGGGGATGACCATCGATTGGTTGAGGGAATCAATCCAGCCGATGAAGGCCGCGGCCTTTTCTTTCTTCGGGGCGCTTTTCTTCGTGAGGTGGATGGCGTCGCTCAGGACGGCCAGCCGCTTTTCGGCCGACTTTCCATAGGCTCGAAGGACGTGGGGAAGAATAATAGCGTTGGCAAGGCCGTGAGGGACGTTATATTGCCCGCCAAGAGAATGGGCGATGGCGTGGACGTAACCGACGTAGCTGCGGGTGAAGGCCACCCCCGCAAATAAGCCGCTAATTGCATGTTAGCCCGCGGTTCGGGATCGGAAGGGTCGGTATAAAAGGCAAAGAGATAACCATGGACCAACTGAACGGCTTTGATGGCGTAGGCCTTGGTTTTCGTGGTGCGGCTATGGCCGATGAAGGCTTCGACGGCGTGTGTCAAAGCATCCATTCCTGTCGTGGAGATGACCTGCTTCGGAAGGCCTTTGAGCAAGGAATTGTCGAGCACGGCCACGTTCGGGATGAGTTTGGGATCGTTGATCGAGAACTTCTCGCGGGTCTTGGGGTTCACGACAACGGAGGCGACAGTCGCTTCGCTGCCAGTGCCGGCGGTCGTGGGAATGGCAATCAAAAAATGGTAGCGATGATGGACTTTTAGAATGCCACCGAGGGAAGCGGGAGTCGAATGGGGGTTGGCGAGCAAAGCCCCAGCCGCTTTGGCCGTGTCGATGGCACTGCCACCGCCGATGGCGATAAGGCAATCACAATTGTCCACTTGGGCCTTCTCTTTGGCCTCGAGAACGACGTCAAAGGTGGGATTTGGGACCACCTTATCGTAAACGGAGAAGGAAATATGAGCTTGGTTAAGGGATTCCGTGAGCGGGTTAATGAGCCCGAGTTTGGTCATGGCCGGATCAGCGACGATTAGCGGTCGGCGATAGCCTTTTTCTTTCAAAATGGCGGGAATTCGACCCATGGAGCCTTCCCCTTCATAGCGGGTTGGCTCCCGAAACGACATGAAATTCATGGCAAGGCGGATTACGCCCTGATACAACCGGCAATAGACCTTCTGAAACATTTCCATAAATGTTTGCCCTTTGTTTTCCCAATCTTAAATTATAGTAACGGAGCGAGAAGTCGCAACACCGCCCAGTCCAAAAGGTGATGTTTCCGCCATCCCTCCCATTCCTTGAGGACCACTTCGTGGGAGACCCCGATAGTGGCAAGAAAATCCGCTTTCATATTGTCGACGGCGCGGCTCCCGAGAATAAGCGTTCCGCACTCGAGGTGAAGATAGAGGCTCCGATAGTCAAGGTTGATGGTGCCATCCGTGGCGATATCGTCATCGGAAACGAACATTTTCTGATGAACGAAACCGGGGGAATATTCATAGATCCGAACGCCGGCTTCGAGAAGGGGCCCGTAATTGATCCGCGTGAGTTGGAAAATCCGTTGTTTGTCCGGAATCCCGGGAACGAGAAGACGGACGTCGATCCCCTCCGAGGCCGCCAAGGTTATGGTGTCTCGTAACTTATCGTCCAGGATGAGATAGGGCGTCGAGATGTAAACGTATCGTTTCGCCCGGGCGAGGATGCTGAGATAGACCCGCTCCCCGACGGATTCATAATCGAAAGGCAGGTCGCCATAGGGCTGCAAAAAGCCATCGGATTTCGGATAGCCGCCGATCTCTTCGATGTATTTGCCCGATTCGTAATCAGGGAAAAGGGGTTTCCATCCTTTCTCGAAATTGGCGATCCAGTTCCGGAGGAAGAGTCTGGTGAGGCCATCGACGCCCCGACCCTGAAGCATAATGCAGTTATCCTTCCAATGGCCGAACCGTTCGGTCCGGTTAATGTATTCGTCAGCGATGTTGATGCCGCCCGTGAAACCCGTGTGCCCGTCGATGACGCAAATTTTCCGGTGATCGCGGTTGTTCATCTTGACGTTGAGAAAGGGCTTGATGGGACTGAAAACGTTGGCCTTGATGCCCTCGCGGCGCAGGTTTCGCGGAAAGTTCACGGGGGTGCTGCCAAGGTTGCCGAAATCGTCGTAAACCAAACGAACGTCGACCCCTTCCTTGGCTTTTTCGCGGAGAATGGCATGGATTTGGTCCCACATATACCCCGGACTGATGATGAAATACTCCAGAAAAATGAAATGGTGGGCCTTGCCGAGTTCGCGGAGCATCACCGGGAAGGCCTCGTCGCCGAGGGGGAAATACTCGATGGAAGTCTGTTCGTAAATCGCCGCCCCGGTATTGTTCTCTAAATAAGAGGAAATCCGGTAACCCTCGGGATAAGCGGCGGCCACCTTGTCCTTGACCGCCTGATCCGACAAAAATGGTGGAAGGGCTCTTTGATAGCGATCCATCCTCTTCCTTTGGCGATAAGTGGTCCGTTTGTTGGCAAAAAGGAGATAGTAGACAGCCCCAAGAACGGGAAAGAAAGCGATCATAAGCATCCAGGCGATTTTGTAGTCGGGCTCCGAGCGGGTCAGCACGATGAAAACTTCAAGTGAGGCCGTGACCCCCCAGATGATGAGCGCCCAAATGTAATAGTGTTGCTGCTGAATCGGATTAACGAAAAAGAAATAGGTCCCCACCGCCAAGGCGACAAGCTGGACAAAGATAAGGAGCAGCATCAACAGTTTGGGCCAGAAACCATTCCGGAAAAGTTTCATACGTCATATTCTAAATTGAAAAGAGCCTATTTTATAGGCTCAATCGTTACGAGAAATGTTATTTAGAGAGGCCAGTGGGGCCAAATGAAGGTTTGGAAGGACTTTTTAGCCCCGTTTAGGACCCCATCATGGTCGATACCAGCTACGAAATCGTGAAGCTCGTCCTCAATGGGCGCCCCGCTCTTGGCTTTGAGGAGCAGTTCGTGGGCTCTTTGGTAATCCTTGGCGGCTTGCTCCATGAGGTCGTAGAAACTCTCCTGATGCGAAGCCCCGCTCACAGGATCGAACCATTCGGTATGGGAAACGTTTAGAAAATCAATCCCTTTTAGGTCATCGAGATTCTGAGGGTAAGACATCGCCCAGGCATGAGATTCGCTGCCGAAGATTTTTTTGAAGAGGGCTTTTTTCTTTCCCGTTTTGCTGAAAGACGCCCTTAAAGCGGCTCGATAATCGCAAAGGGCTAGGAAGAAAGTCTTGTCGGAGAAGAAATCTTTTTGCAGGGTCACGCCGTTCATTTCGTTCCAGAGGGCTCCGATCTTGAGGGCATCATCTTTTGGAAGGTCGAGGCAGTGATCCGGTCGCCCGAAAGTGCCTTTCTCTTTCCCAAGAAGAAAATCGAGGATCGTTTCGAGATACATATGAGAGATGCTAAACCTCTTCTTTTCGCCCGGCTGGTCGGTAAAACCAGTCATGTAGAAAACATAGGGATGGCAGTTGCGGTCGAGGCAATAATGGAGGAGCAGCCCATCGATGTAGGCGAACAGAAGCTCTTTATCCGGGGATTTGTTCGCTAGCTGAATGAGGGTGTTATACGGAAATGACAATTCGGTGTGGTGAAGATCGCTGCCAAAGGTATCGATTTGCTCGGCCCCTTTGCGTTTCCGAAACGGAACTTGGCCGTAGAAGAAGAAAGGATCAGGCCCCTGGGCACCAACAAGAGTAGCCGCACGAAATTTTTCGCTCGGATCGAGCATCGATTGCAGGGCGAAGGTGTAATGGGTGATGACGGCCGGCATGGCTTAATCCTCGTCCGCTCCAAGGCCTTCGAGGCCTTTCTTGAAACCGGTTTTGGTGGTTTTCACGTTTTTCACGAAGAGGAAAATCGTCAAGGAAATCGAGGTGGCGATGATGGCGTAAATCGGCAAGAAGCTCCAATCGATTCCCTCAGCCCTTAGCAACAAACCAAGGAGAACCGGGGTAACGGTTTGAGCGCCCATCGAGGCCATGTAATAATAACCAGTGAACTGTCCGACCTTTTTCTTGGAGCAAAGTTCGACGACCATCGGAAAGGAATTCAGGTGGACTAGCGACATGCCGAAGCCCTTGAATCCCCAAATAAGGTAGAGGTACCACGGGAAGCTGAAGTAGCCGGTACTTGCATTATAAGTTCCTTTTCCGAAAGCGAACTCGCAAATTAGCCAGAGTATCAGGCCTAACAAACTTAAGATAAGACCGGAAGTAACCGTCCATTTGCGGCCGATCTTGGCGGCGATGAACCCACCGATGCCAAAACCGACAACCGAGCCCACGCCGCCGATGATCGTCATGATCATGTTGGAGGCGCTTGAGGTGCCAAGGTAATTTCGAGAGTAGTTCAGCATGAAGGTTCCAATGCCGTTATCGGACATGAACCAGAAGAATTCCGCACCGAGGATAAGGAAGAGCATCAACTTGTTAGCTTTGCTCATCGGTTTCTCATCGTCGTGTTCGACCGAATCCACAATGGCGGCTTGCTTTTCGCCTTCGGCGATTTCCGGAGCCAACTTGGCTTCTAGTCGTTTTCACGAATAGTGAGGCAAAGGACGATCGCGGAGATGACCATCAGAACGCTGGCGACGAGGAATGGGGCTTCGATGGCCCAAATGTTGCCTTTGGCCCAAGTCGTCTTGGTGCCCTCCCCGAGATAATCGGTCAAGACGAAGAAGATTCCGACCAAAGTCGCAAAGGCTCCGCCGACGTAGCCCATGATGTTGATGATTCCGTTGGCTTTGGAACGAAGAGGTTTCGGCGTGAGGTCAGGCATTAAAGCCACGGCCGGGTTGCGATACATCATAGCGAAGGAGACGACGATGGCCATCATCGCGATGACACCGCCGATGTTGTTGAAATAGAAGAAAACGGGGATAAACGGGAAGGCAACCGCGCAGACGAAGGTGCCCACAAGTATGAAGGGCATGCGTTTGCCTAGTTTCGTGTGGGTCTTGTCGGAAAGGCGTCCGAAGATCGGCATGAGAATCAAAGCGGCCAGGTTATCCATGGCCATCATGATGCCGACGAGATACTGAACGTCCTCGGCTTTGGTGATTCCGAGCGAGTCCATAAAGAGCTTCTCGAGGAATGTCGGACACCACGAATCGTAGACCTGCCACAACAGCAGGATTCCAAAGAAAGCGAACCCAATAGTAAAGGTACGCTTATAATTCAGTTTTAGGGGAACTGAGGCCCCGGTCTTGGTTGTTTGTTCCATATTGCTTATATTCTATCCTACTAAAGATGAAATTGGTGGCCCAATTTATAACCATCAAAAAAGACCACTTATACAATGTAGTAATAATTTAGAAATATAGCGACAAAAACTAGACGATTGTTTTATGGACCGAAACAGAACGGGCATCGATTTCTTGGTCAGCTTTCTTGTTGAAGCGAGGCAAAATGACTAAATATGTCAAGTCCGCGATGGCCCAAGTAAATGGATAGGCGGCATAGAGCCAAAGCAGAGTCTGCATGGCGGGGATGCTCTTGTAGAGGACGTAAACCCAAACAAGCCGAAGTCCGCAGGCGCAAATGATTGTCACGACCGTCGGGGGCAATGGGCGTTTGATACCCCGGAGATAGGAGCTGAAAACATCCATCATCGCGCAAGCCCAATAGGATAATCCCATGAGGACGAGTCTTTCGGTCCCCACCTTCAGGGCCTCTTGACTGCCCGCATCACTTCCTTGAATAAAAAGACCGATTAGATTGACACGGAAAATGGCTGCAAAACCGCCCAAAAGTAAACCTAAGATCGTGATGGACAAGAAGGCATAGAGAAGGGATTTGCGGAGATTCTTCTTGTTTCCGGCCCCGTAGTTTTGGCTGACGACGGAACCCACGGCCACGGCAAAGGCCTCGAGAATCACGAAGATGTATCCTTCGATGTTGTCACTGGCTGTGTTCCCGCTCACGGCGAAGGCGTTGAATTTGTTGGCTTGCGCTTGGATAAAGACATTGCTGATGGAGAAAACCAGGAATTCCAATCCGGCGGGCAAACCATTCTTCAGAACCTCTCCGCCCACCGCTCCATCGAACCGGAGGCTTTTGATATCCATGGAGACGAAACCTTTTTTGTGATGAATGAGGAAATAGATGATCAAAAGGGCCTCAAGTCCCTCGCTGATGACCGTGGCCACCGCCACGCCCCAAACGTCGGTTTTAAAGACAATTACGAAAAGAAGGTTCAAGCCAACGTTGATGAGCCCACATACCACCAAGGCTAGCAAAGGCCTTTTGCTGTCGCCCATCGCCCGCAAAATGGCCGCTCCGAAGTTAAAGATCAAAATGAAGGGTACCCCGAGGAAATAGATCCGCAAATAAACGCTCGCCAAACCGATGATTTCGGCGGGAGTGTGCATTAGCGAAAGGAAAACGGGAGCGAGACGATAGCCAAAACACGCGACGAAAATCCCGAGGATAACCGCGACGATCATCGAGCTATGAAGGGCTTTTGAGGCTTTATCCTTTTCTTTTGAACCCTTGGCCGAAGCGACGACGACGTTAGCTCCGACGGAAACTCCGATGAAAGTGTTAACGATGAGGGAAATAAGGGACCCATTGTCACCAACCGCCGCCATCGAAAAGGCCCCACCACCGAAATAATCCACGACCAAAAGGTCGGCGGACGTGTATACGAGTTGAAGAAGGTTGGAGATGATCACCGGGATGGTGAAAAGCAGCATTTTCTTGAAGAGGTGACCACCCGTAAGATCAATCTCGTCTTGCCAACCTGATCGTTTTTTTGTTGTTGCCATTTTCGAGGACATTGTCACTATCTTATGCGCTTTCTTTATAAAAGAAAGTTTAAGAGACGCTTTGATTTTCCGAAATGAAAAGAAGCCTTAACGATCAAACAAAAAAACGTTGTTATTTCTTTTTCTTATCGAGAGGTCGGAGCATATCGCGCATCCGGCTCCGAATGAAAGAGCGGGAGAAAAGGCGGGTGTCAAAGGCGCGAATCTTGTTTTTCGACCCCAGAAGGATGACGGCCTTGTTTTTCATCAGCCCACGAAAGGCTGCGTCCGCCACCTTTTCCGGATCGAGAAGAGGGAAAATCGAGGCAATTTTGGTCCGTTCAAGACCAGAAGTTTTGGCGAAATTGGTCCGAGTAGGTCCGGGGCAAAGAGCTGAGACCTTCACTCCTGATTCGAGCGTCTCTTCGTGAAGGCCTTCGGTAAAGGAGAGGACAAAGGCTTTACTGGCGTAGAACACATCCATAAAAGGCCCGCACTGGAAGGCCGCCGTCGAAGCGGTGTTAAGGATATAGCCGTGCTTTCTCTCCAACATGTCGTGAATAAAAAGGTACGTTAGATTCACCATCGTCACGATATCAATCTGGATGATGTTTTCGTTATCTTCGACGAAACTCTCGGCGAAAGGACCATAAGTCCCGACGCCGGCGTTGTTGCACAATACCTCGACCTCAAGGCCTTGCTCACGGCAAAAACCATAAATATCTTCCGCCGCGTTTTCGTCACGAAGGTCTTTTGGTAGAAGGACGACCGAAACTTGGGGGTTGACCGCGAGAATCGCTTGTTTCGCCTCTTCGAGGTGTTCGGGATTTCGGGCAACCAAAAGAAGATTGAAATTGTTCTTGGCAAATCTTTTGGCAAGCGCGAGGCCGATGCCCCCGCTGCCGCCGGTAATGAGAACGACGTGTTCCATAATGCTCCTGCTTTAACAACAAATTTTGTTTCCTCACGAAGTGAAAAGCAAGCCTTTTCCTCGCTTTCCGTTTCCCGTTGATCAACCACCGAAGTGACAAAATGGTCTATATTGTAACTAGAGGAGCACGTCATGCCGCGCATTTTCATTACCGGGGCCACCGGATTGCTGGGACAAACTCTTATTGAGGAGCTTCTTAAGAGCGGTCACGACCATCTTGCTGCTTTCGTGATGAAGGGTGACAAACTGGAGAAGGAGTTGCCTCCTTCCGTCGAGCGCATCTACGGAAACATTTTGGATAATGAAAGCCTTTTGTCAGCGCTTCAAGTGGGCGATTCCGTTTTACATCTTGCCGCCATCGTTTCCATCGAGGCCAAGGACAACGAAAAGATGCGCCTCGTGAACGTTGTTGGGACCAAAAACGTCGTCGACGCAGCCCTTTCTAAGGGTTGCTCAAAGCTCGTCTACGTCTCTTCTTCTCACGTCTTGGGATATAAGAAAACCGGCTTGATCGTCGAAAGCGATTTCGGTGGCAAGACCGAGAATATCGGCGCTTATGAAACTACGAAAAAGGAAGCCACTGCCTATGTTTTTTCTAAAGCCAAGGAAGGCCTAAACGCTTCGGTGGTTTTTCCTTCTGGCATCATCGCCGATCGGGATTATGGACGTGGACCGGTCACGACCATGCTTGCTCAACTAGCCTCTGGGAAGATTCCCTTTTTCGTCAAGGGCGGCTACGCTTTTGTCGACGTTCATGACGTCGCCCGCGTCATCATCGCCGCAATGGAGAAGGGAAGACCTGGCGAAGGTTACCTCGCTTCCGGCGGCTACATGAGCCTCGAAGATATCGACAAAGCCGTTCATCGGCGTTATCCCCACCTAAAAAAGAGCCGACTTATCCCCCTGTGGTTGGCTTATTTCTCGCTCCCTTTCATGATCATCCGCGAAAAGTTTCTCAAGAAGAAAGCTCTCTACACCTACATGAGTCTCAAAACCGTGCGAACCAAAGCCTTTTTCTCCACCGAAAAAACTACCAAGGAACTGGGGATCGTCTTTACCCCATTGGAAGAGAGCATCGACCGTTCCCTCACCTTTCTCGAAAAAACGACTACGTTTAAATAAGGCACAGGCTTAAGATAAAGCCAATGAAATTGCTCTTTTTCGATTGCGAGTGTGCCAATTGTTACGACCACGAAGGAAAAATCTGTTCTTTTGGCTACGTTATCACGGACGAGGCTTTTTCCGTTTTGGAAAGCCGTGACATCATCATTAACCCCGACGCGCCGTTCGACCCTCACGTTCTCGGAGTCGGGGAGAACAGCATCGATCTCGCCTACACGCCGATCCGTTTCGCGACGGCAGAAAAATTCCCTTTCTTCTTCCCGACCATCGCTCGGCTTCTCAGCGACCCCGAGACTATGGCCTTCGGATACGCGATCGACAATGATATCGGCTTTTTGCTTTCCGAATGTCGCCGCTACCAGAAGGAACTGCCGCTTTTTTCCTATTATGACATTCAGGAAATCTACCGAATCTATGACGCTTACGACCGGAGTCCCGCCCTCGAAGACGCCTTAAAAGGCCTCAAGATCCCCTTTGATGATCTCGAAGGCCACGAAAGCAAGGATGACGCCATGATGTCGATGCTCGTTTTGAAGGCCTTAGTCACGGCGAACGGCACCGATCTTAAAGGTCTCCTTGACGCCTATCCCTCAGCCGCGGGCCACTCGAAGGCCACGAAAGCAAGGATGACGCCATGATGTCGATGCTCGTTTTGAAGGCCTTAGTCACGGCGAACGGCACCGATCTTAAA
>Ga0183099_1000792_pt1 | contig 20610 bp, 16 predicted proteins | sample Biomet1_FD_127788 | JGI IMG/M metagenome (GOLD analysis project Ga0183099, IMG submission 127788) | Microbial communities from bioreactor (seeded with anoxic lake sediment) at LBNL, California, USA - Biofuel metagenome 1 | ecosystem: Engineered > Bioreactor > Anaerobic > Unclassified ...
TCTATTATTTTCCTACTAATTTAAATAATATTATAGCATATAATCAATAAAAATGAAAGAATTTTTTAAAATTTACACTAAAATCACCCGAATATCACATTATTAGATTATAATGAAAACAAAAAGAGGTGTAGTTATGTATAGAATTCTTGTTGTTGACGATGAAGAAATGATCAGAAAATTAATTTCCAAATATGCTTCCTTTGAGGGATATGAAGTCATAGAAGCGAGTGGCGGTTTAGACGCAATCAGCATAAGTGCCGACAAGGATTTTGACATTATCATCCTTGACATTATGATGCCTGATCTCGACGGATTTTCTGTCTGCCGTGAAATTCGCAAAACAAAAAGCACACCGGTCATTATGCTCTCAGCACGTGGAGAAGAATATGATAAAATTCACGGATTTGAAATCGGAGTGGACGACTATGTTGTGAAACCGTTTTCTCCAAAGGAATTGATGATGCGTGTCACCGCTATTTTAAAACGCACCCAAAACATTTCAGGTGATATCATTGAAATGGATGGCTTAAAAATAGATTTTGCGGGCAGAATCGTATCGGTCGACGGAAAAGTGATTGAACTTACCCCGAAGGAATATGATCTTCTCGTCTATATGATGAAAAATAAAGGCATTGCTCTCACAAGAGAAAAGCTGTTAAACAATGTTTGGGGATATGATTTTTACGGAGATGACCGCACATTAGATACCCACATCAAGCTGTTAAGAAAAAATCTCGGCGATTACAGCAATCGCATTGTGACGCTTAGAGGGGTAGGGTATCGCTTTGAAACGAATTAAGGACTGTTTCTTTCAAAAATGGAATAAAGTTGGCATCATGTGGAAAATATTTGCCTATGTTCTGCTTTTTTCCCTTTTGCTCTTATCCTTTCTCTGGATTTATCAAACAGTATTATTAGATCGTTTTTACAAATCCATTAAAATTTCCGATTTAAAAAGAAGTGTCCGCGAGGTTGAGCAAAACATCAACTCCGATAAAGTTTCCGATTTATTGGAAACCCTTGCAGAAAAAAAGGATATTGGCATTATGGTGACTGATTTTGATTTTACAAAAATCAATATTGCCGGAAAAAGCGAATATTCCATTATTCCAAAACTGCGTGTCAGTGAATTCTTTCAAATCTATAAAATGGCACTTCATAACGGTGGAGAGGCTTTTCAATCGTATCAGATTGGCGGAAAGCCGATGAATATGGATAAAAGCACGCACATTTCGCCTTCTCTGAGTGAAGGCTTCGTCAGAGGTGAACCGTCGGGTTCGGAGAGAAGACAGGGAGCATCTCAGGATCTTTTATATGCCAAATTGATTACCTTGAAGGATGGTTCGCAATCGATTATCATGGCAGATACGATTGTTACTCCTCTTGATACAACGGTAAAAACGCTTCGCATTCAATTGATTCAAATATCATTGATTATGTTCTTTGTTTCTCTGTTGCTTGCGTTTTGGGTCGCTAAAATCATATCAAAACCAATTGTCAAAACAAATAATTCCGCAAAACTTCTCGCTTCCGGCAATTATGATACCATATTCGACAGTATTGGTTATCGAGAAATCACGCAATTAAATGACACGTTGAATTATACTGCCTCTGAGCTTGCAAAAGTTGAAAAACTGCGGCGGGAGCTCATTGCAAATGTTTCGCATGATCTGCGCACCCCGCTTACCATGATCGTAGGGTATAGTGAAATTATGCGCGATATTCCGGGTGAAAACACGCCTGAAAACGTACAGGTAATCATTGAGGAAGCAAAGCGCTTAACGAGCCTTGTCAACGGACTTCTTGATTTGTCAAAGCTTCAGTCGGGTCTTGCAGATTTAAAAGAAGAATCCTATAATTTAACCGGTAGCATTAAAGAAATCATATCCCGTTATCAAAAGCTGACCGAAAACAACGGATTTACAATTGATTTCGTCCACACAGGAGAAGTTTATGTTAGTTGCGATCCGTTAAAAATTACACAGGTCATTTATAATTTAATCAACAACGCCATCAACTATGCTGGAGAAGATAAAACCGTGACGGTAAAACAAATCATACAACCCGAATCGGTACGGATTGAAATTATCGATACCGGCGATGGAATCGATAAAGAAAACCTGCCCTATATCTGGGACAGATATTATAAAGGTGCCAAATCACATAAGCGTTCGGTCGTTGGCACTGGGCTTGGTCTTTCCATTGTAAAATCAATTCTCGAACTTCATCACGCACAATATGGGGTAGAAAGCACCACAGGCAAAGGCAGTATTTTCTGGTTTGAGCTTCAAACAATATGAGATTGTGAACGAAATTACTCCACTTTAAAATTCGCCCCTCCATTGTATACAAATTTAGTCCGCTTTAGGTGCTAATGTCTTGTGCATAATAGTAAAATATTTCAAGATATTTTAATAATTAGTAAAGTTTTCCCACTGATCTAATCGGGTATTGACAAACATATCATTCACATGATATATTATATTATAGAACATAAATAACATTTTGGATTTTATGATTATAATAAAATCTTTAAGGAGTGACAATGATGAAAAAAATAATCTCAGTTTTATTTTCCGCTATATTCCTTTCCACTTTTGTTTTCATACTATCGGCAGTGGCAGCTACGAACACCGGAGAGGGCTATGCAGTTTATATCAACGGAACCTTCAATGCGCACAATTCCATGTTGGTTGACGGCAATCTTTATTCCTCCAACGGCAATTTCATTTTTGACAATGCAGGTAGCAATGTCATCAAGGGAAATATCGACATCAACAGCACCGCCACCTATTCTCCCCTGTTAAAGAGCAGTGTTGAGTTTTCTGGCGTTGTCACAACCCACAGTAGCACAACTTACGATGCGTCGGTCAATGAATTTTCCGGAGTACCTGAAATCACAAATTATGTTGCTTCCAAAAATTATGACTGGAGTGGCACTTCATTAGATTTATCTCAAAGCACCCATTTCGGTCAATTAACTGTCAACAATTACTTGAATGTAAATACATCGGCAGGAGATGTCACGATTGTTGCGGATACCCTTACACTAAGTGGAAGCGGCTATATCAAAATCACAGGTAGTGGATCATTGTTCTTATATGTTAAAAATGATTTAACCGTATCCAATTCATGTAGCATTAATAAAGATGGTTCTGCAAGCAAAGCAACAATCTTTGCCCTTAAAAAATTCACCGTTGACGGTGCCGGCATTGTCAATGCAAATGTCTTTATGTACAGTAACAACATTACGTTTAACGGAAGCGGTGTATTAAACGGAAATCTTGTTTCACTTGCTTCCGCCATATCAATTACCGGTGGCGGAAAAATCAACGGTGTTGTTTTCACACCAAATGCTGATGCAAAAGTTTTCAGTTCTGGCGAAATCAACGGCAGATTGGTTGCAAATTCTCTTGAAATATATGGTCAGGGTAAAATTAAATATGTCCCCGCAAACGGAACAGTAACAATTCCTCCTCAGGCAGTCAAACACAGTTTGAACGTAGTCGTCTCGTCGCCCAATGCTGGCACAGTTACACCTGCTTCGGGATCCTATAATTATGGCGATACCGTTACCCTTTCGGCCACCCCTGCTGATGGGTATCAATTCAAGCAATTTCTTGTTGTTTCCGGCAGTGCTCCAAATCAAGACGGAACTGTCGTAATCAAAGACGATACAAAAATAACAGCTGTATTTGAAAAGATTCCGACTGTCAATGTTCCTCCGTACAACAAACCTGTTGTAATTCCCACCTCGGCTGCTTATATATTTGGCAGAAGCGATACTGATATGCAACCGCACGATATTATGCACCGAGGAGAAGCTTCTTCCGTACTCTATCGTCTGCTAAAGCAAAACAATTTACTCGGCGATTTCAAATACGATCCGGACGCACAACCTGCTTTTGCCGATCTCGCTGTCGTTGCAGACGGAAAATTAAAAAGCAGATGGGACAGAAGCGCCTTTGAATTTTTAACTCATATCGGTATCTACAAAAGCGATCCCACCGGATATGCAAATCTTGATGCTCCTATGACAAGAGGCGAAGCTTTCAAAATGTTCAGCATTGCATTGGGACTGACCAAAGACACAACACTTACACTTGACCAATATACCGCGATCATGATTGATGCCGGATATGTTGAGGGATTCGGTGACGGTGGCGACATGAGAATTGGCGAAAATATCACAAGAGCACAGTATTGCAAAATATATAACATCATCACAGGCAGAAATACGTATGGTTTAATTGCCACAGACGGAACAGAAGTAACCCCTACAACATACGGATTTACCGATATTACAAACGACTGGGCTTATGGTATAATCCTTCGTGCAACAAGCGCATATAATGCGGCAGGTCAGGTTGATCTCGCAGCAAGAGGTATTCGTAATGTATTGGATGATTACAGCTAATCTTACTCTAATTGAAACAAAGTGTAAAACGGGGAACAGGAAAACTGTTCCCCGCTTTTTTTCGTTTCATCTTGCATTTTTCAAAAAGATACTGTACTATAAGAATATCCTTGTTGTACAGAAAAGTTTTTTATAACGCATGAAGCTGAAAAGTGAATGCTTTCTAACGGAAAGGATCTTATTTATGTTTAAAGAAGAAACAAAGAATGCAATGAAGTATGCACATGAAGAGTTGTGGTCCCGTTTTATCAACAAAAAAGAAGGAGCGCTCTATGACTTTGCTGATTTAAACGGAACTGCTATATTGCCGACTGCTGATGAATGTAAGAAAGCCATGCCAAATGCAATGGGTTGGAGTACCCCTACGGAAGATGGTCCGTTTTACAACGGATTTTATTTGGATGCTCTGTGCAATCGGCACCTAATAGAAAACACCTTTGCATCGGCAGAACAGACAAGGCTCATCGCAAGAGGATTACTAAAATTTGCAATTGAGGATGGAAAAAAGGGATTTATCACAAGAGGATTTTCGGATGATGGTACCGCTTTTTATACCGCAAGTTCTGACGATCAGGTGTTTCCATGGTTTTATGGGTTGTGGAGATATTTAAAAAGCAGCATACCCACAGTGGAAGAGACAATTACCATCACACGCATTATGACCAATGTCGCAACCGCTTTAAAAGAAAATGCCTGGAGAATTCCCTGTCATGATCCTGCTTTTGGATATAGGGGAAGTTTTGCCCGATCAAGAATAGAAGATATTACAAGGCTCTTGTTTATTTTAAGGGCGATGTATGACATCACCGCAAACTCCTACTGGATCGAAGCGTATAATAGGCATATAAACACTGATGATTATGTGTATTATCTAACAAACGTCGAAATTTGCGCAAAAGGATCCGATTATGATTTCTATGATGGAAAAATGGTGTTTTTTCCATTCAAACCCGACTTTTACAAAAGTGAAGCTTTCTCCTATGAAACCATCAGAATTGAACAGGCTCTTCCCTTTTTCACCACTTCAATGGTTCAGGTCGCACTTCGTGCTTTAATCGAGATGGAACAAAGTGCAGAAATCAATGTATATTATCAAAAAGGACTAAAGTTGAGTGCCGTGCCTGCTGCAAGTCACATTGTCCGTTATCAAGGATTTGACAACGACAACAATCTTCCGTTCCTTTGCAATTGGAGATTTTTAAATGAGTACTGGAAGCCTCAAAACAATATAAAGACACGCATCACGCCGCAAATGCGCAGTTATTGGAATGGTATAAAAAGTCCTCGTTCCCCTATGAAAACAATTATGTGAGAGAACCTCTTTTTGCAGCATGGATTACTGCCTTATCAAATAACGATGATTTAATCACGAAATATTTTGCTGATATTGAAGGAATTTTAAATCATTATCATTGGAGCAAACTGTATACATCAACCTTTTTCGTTGCAGAATGTGTTTATTATCAGTTAGAGAAAAACAAGATTCAAAAAGAAAAGTACAAAGTATAAAACGCTAAACGGGTTTTCCTGTATCGGGACGCCCGTTTTTTGATTTATTTGGGATCAATATTAGTCTTTTGCATATTGATTTCCGTCTGCTCCCCTTGCTCATACGACTTACGAATCGTGTTGTGACAGCAGTAGACAGTTCCCCTCTAAGAATGATTCATATAATAAACCCATTCCGCACAAATCATGTGATCAAACCTCTTCAACTGATATGATCGAATGAAATGCAGTTTTACTTTCGCACCATTTTTTTCATTTTCTCGATAACAATACATCGTCCAATTTTGAAACTGGACTTCCTTTTATACAAGATTTTGTTTCAGCAAGATAACTGTTTTCGCATTCTGGAACATAATTTCGGTGAAAATGAGCAACCTCTTTCATTTGCACACATTCCTCAATTTCCGCTCTGGTTAATTCGTTTTCATCCAGTGAATTTATTTTCAACACGCTACTTGTTACAAGTATAAGATGGTGGATGTGTTTCGGCATTCGCCACAGCATGGTACTGATGCCGATATAATTTAAAACTCGTCCTTTTGACAAAATCGGGTTTTTGTTTCTTTGATCTCAATGGCTTTTTGCAATGCGCTTTATAAAGTTTTAAATTTTTCCACGAATGTACACCTGCATTGGGCAGCACAGCCGGAAACACCTCCGCCAACAACAATGCCATAATCTCCGGCAAAGGAACCGGTTTTAGTAATAGTAATTCGATCCTTTTTTATTCTCATAACTCCTATTTATAAAAGAGGAAGTACAGTCTTTTTTAAGTACTCTTTGTCGTCATCGGTGAGCCTTTTAAACGGTGCACGACTGTCCCCGCAATCGAAACCGGTCTGCGTAAGCATTTCTTTCACACCTGCAATCACCCCAACTTTGATGAGTGCTTCAATAATGATATTGGCAGTCGTTTGAATTTTTTTTGCTTCTTCTATTTTTCCCTCCTGGAACAAATCATAAATTTGAATGTACTTTTCTGCCATAAAATTATAAGTGCTACCAATTCCCCCATCAGCCCCCATAGAAAGCCCTGCAAGGAGCATTTCGTCAAAACCGTTATAGATTATTTTATTAGGGAAGAGTGTCTTGAACCGTTCCAATGCAAAAAAGTCATTAGAGGTATGTTTTAAGCCAATCACTCTATCCTTTTTTAAAAACTCACCAATGTTGTCAACGCTTAACGTGACGCCCGAAAAGGCGGGGAAATTATAAATAATCATGGGGAGTGCAACATTTTGTAATAGATCGAAATAGTATTTTTTGATTTCTTCAAAACTGAATTTATAGTAGAACGGCGAAATAGAGGATACCGCATCGTAACCGAGTTTTTCCGCGTGTTGTGCAAAAGAAATCGCTTCAGAAGTTGATATGCATCCGACATGCGCAATAAGCGTGCATTTTCCATCTGCAGCATCCATTGCCGCCTCATAAATGTAGTTGCGTTCTTTTTCCGACAGCAAAAACACTTCGGCAGTGCTTCCGCCAATGTAAAAGCCGGTAACACCCTTTTTCAGATTCATTTGAATGATTTTTTCAATTTGTTTTGCATTAATTTTGTTGTTTTGATCAAATGGCGTAATCAATGCCGGAATAATCCCTTTAAAATTTTTCATTTCTATTCCTTCTTTTTCTTGCGTTTTGATTAGTATGACATAATTTAAATAACATTTCTATGCTTATTTTGCCGTTTATTTTATTCCGGTTGCTTTTTTCTCTTGATTCGATTATAATGAGAATACATCAAATGCCAATCGAGCAGCTGAGGAAATGATATGTGTAATTATATTTTTGAACTCAAATACAGAGAAAAAGGGTATGATAAACTGTACAAACAGCGTCATTCCCACGACAACTGTTATGAGATCATTCAAACCTGGTCAAATGACGGATATATGATGATCAAAGACAAGCTATATCCCATCACAAAAGGTTCTTTATATTTGATCAATGCCTTAGAGTTACACTGTTCCATCCCAAAAAATATAGACGAATATGAACGAAGTAAAATCATTTTATCGAATGATTTTATCGACCAAATTCTAACGTCATCCGGCGAGAAAAAGCTAATTGATGATTTGTTGTATAAAAACGGCGGTTCCTATCTCCGTTTGGACGAGTATTCTGCTGCGGAAGCCGATAAATTGTTTCACAAAGCTGCAAACGCATTAGAAGAAAATCGAAATCCCGGCATTTTGGTCTTATCCTGTCTTCTCAATCTGTTGTTGCTTGCTGATTCAGAATATGTGGAAACAGATGGTTTCAACAACGGCCGTATCGGAGAAATTTTATCTTATATCAATACAACATCAGTGAAACGATATCCCTTGCGGACATCTGCGAGAACACCCACGTCAGCAAACATTACTTGTGTCACATGTTTCGTGAATCCACCAATATGACCGTCATGAAGTATATCTTGAACCGCAGGTTAACGATTGCCAAAAAAAAGCTGTTAAGCGACAACCTTTCTATCTCCGAGGTCGCAATGTCATCCGGTTTCTGTAGCTTTTCCTATTTTTGCAATGTATTTCAAAAGCACGAGGGAATGACACCGGGTGAATATCGCAAACGAAATGGGAACACCTTGCATCGTGCAAAAAAATAACGTGTGATAAAAACAATAGGAACGGCTTTTTTTCAGTCGTTCCCTTTTTGTTTTTGATCATTTTCAGCCTTTTGCCTCAAATTTAGTGTTTTTACAACCGCCATTTCGTTCGCATTTGTGTTTGTTCATGCACTCAAAGCGAACTCCCTTTTCATCGGTATATTGGCTGATTGGAGTATTGGCTCCTATTACATGACAATATCTTTCCACGATTTCATGATGCTTTATATGATTTTTGTTCATAATAATAAAACTCCTTTGCGTCTAAATACTCTTCTAAATCTATTTTATACACGAAAGGAGTTTATTATTCTGTTGTAGGGTTATATTTCCACAAAAGCACACACAGGATAATGGTCGGACAAATAGATTCCATCCTCGGTGTGATCTTTTATCACAAAGGTTTTCTTCGGATCTGTTTTGCCGTCAGTGATGATATAGTCAATTCTCGGATAATTTGGTTGTCTTTCATAATCATGAAAGGTATGATCAACAAGGCAGGTCGTGTCTGTTACATTTTCCTTGTCGTAGGCGAGGAATGTTTGAAGCACTGCGGAATCAGGGAATGCGTTAAAATCTCCGGTTAAAATATATTTCCCGTCAAAAACCTTTTTATCCCTGTCTATCTTCTGTACAATCATCGATGCACCGCAACATCTTGCAAGTTCGCCGGAATTGTCAAGGTGCGTGTTATAATGGTAGAAAACTTTACCGCTTTGCTTATGAATCAATGTAGCACAGGTACATACTCTTGGGCAAAGACTCTGATCTGTCGGAAAACGACTTCCGGGAATCGTTGGGGTGTCCGACAACCAAAATGTTTCAAGGGAAAATAAATCAAAAGTCGACTTTTTAAAAGCGATACATGTGCATTCGCCTTTGAAATCTGCATTTCTGCCCGATCCGACAATTTGAAAATCAGGCATGTTCTGCACAAGCCATTCCTTTACATGCGGAAGAACCTCTTGAAATCCAAAGAGGTCTGCATCAAATTTCGATAACCACTGTTTTACAAATTGTGCACGGTTCCCCGCAAATGCGTTTTTCCCGTCTTCTGTTGTATCATAACGGATATTATAAGTGACAACCTTGATTGTTACAGTTTCCATTCCTCTACACCTTCATTTTTATTATTTTATTATCTGAAACTTCTTTCAGAATGCCATTTTTTTTGCGCCTGTCGGTATTGAATTTACAGAATATCGATGCTTCTGTTTGAGGCTTCTGTTCTTGACATTGAACCTATTCCTTTTCACACTTCCAACGAGCAACCTTCCTAAATTTCACTTCCTATATTTTAGACGAAACATGAAGAAAAGTCAAGAAATCCTGCTAAAACAAATCTGTTTCAAAACCATCCATCAATTTCACATTGACATTTATTATACTTTATGATAGGATAGTATCGGGATGAACTGAAAACTTCATATCACAAAATATGTTTCTGCCAACTGTGCAACAATGACTTTAGGTTCCCCGAAAACACACACGGGAATTTATAGTCTGCCATGTGCACGGTTGCTTTTTGCTGTCAAGATAAAACAGGAAAAGAAAGAAACGGAGGTAACAAAATGAATTGTGACGTTGTCATTGTCGGTGCCGGTCCTGCGGGAATTTTCACGGCACTTGAACTTTTAAAAAAGAAAAGCAATAAAAAAATAATCATCGTCGAAAAAGGGCAACCAATTGAAAATCGCCGTTGTCCGAAAAGCAAAACAAAACAATGTGTCAACTGCAAGCCATATTGTCATATCACAACAGGATTTTCCGGTGCAGGAGCCTTTTCCGATGGAAAATTATCCTTGAGCTATGAGGTTGGCGGTGAGTTGCCCGAATTACTGGGTGCCAATACCGTGCAGGAATTAATCGAATATACCGATCAGATTTATCTTGAATTCGGTGCGGATAACCACATTGAAGGAATCGGAAACGACGAAAAAGTCAAGGAAATCAGAAAAAGCGCAATCAAAGCTGGTTTAAAACTGGTTGACTGTCCGATTAGACATCTCGGAACCGAAAAAGCTCAGGATATTTATCATAAAAATAGAGCAGTATCTGCTTGAAAACGGCGTAGAAATCCTATTTGGATACCAATGCACCAATATCATTCTTGACAAAAGCAACTGTAAAGGGGTTACTGTCGAAAGTGCCGAAAAAGCAAAAACATCCTATGAAATTTTTGCTGGGCATACGATTATTGCGACTGGCAGACGTGGATCTGACTGGTTGGAAAAACTGTGTGAGGAACACAACATTGCTCATCAGCCGGGCACTGTTGACATCGGTGTCCGTGTAGAAGTACGAAATGAGATTATGGAGTACATAAACAATGTGCTGTACGAATCGAAACTAATCGGATATCCAAAGCCGTTTAAAAACAAAGTTCGTACCTTTTGCCAAAATCCAGGAGGCTTTGTCAGCCAGGAAAACTATGACAACGACCTCGCCGTAGTAAACGGCCACTCCTATAAAGAATTAAAGTCAAACAATACCAACCTTGCAATTTTATGTTCTCACAACTTTAATGAACCGTTCAACCAACCGATTGCTTATGCACAAAAAGTCGGTGAATTGACCAATATGCTCGGTGCAGGACATATTTTGGTGCAGAGATACGGTGATATTCTTGACGGCAAACGGACCTGGCCAAAGGAACTGAGTGTGTCAAATGTAAAACCGACTTTACAGGATGCCGTTGCCGGAGATATTACTGCGGCAATGCCCTACCGCTCTATGTTAAACATTATTAATTTCATACAAGCTGTCGACAATGTCGTTCCGGGATTTGCAAGCAATGAAACACTGCTTTATTCGCCCGAACTCAAATTTTACAGCAATCGTGTTAAAATGAATAAAGATTTGCGCACCAACGTTTCCGGTCTCTATTCACTCGGCGACTCCAGTGGCTGGACAAGGGGTCTTATGATGGCATCTGTGATGGGCGTTTATATGGGGCAGAAGATCATGGAACAACAAGATTGAATCCTTTTCATCCCCTCACAGCAGTATGCTCGTTGAGCAAAAAAAAATTGTGTTTTTTATGTCATAGCAAAACAGCGTCAATATCGTTTTACGGTATTGACGCTGTTCTTTTTATCAATGATTCCAGAATGAATATTGGATCGAACCGTTATTTCACGCACCAAGCTTTTCGGTCATATATTCATTCCATACCGTTTTTGTTTTGTACCATGATATGAGAGTTTCAATAATTCTGCGAACAGTTGAACAATAAACACTTCAACTGCTGTAAATTCACAGAAGTATCATTCATCCCACAAACTCCCAATTTAAAAAATATCCTGTTTTCGTTTCAAAGCTATTGTCGTCCTTATAATAATACTGTGTGCCGTATGCTTTTGTGTTATCATATCGAAATTCTCCGTTATAATATAATCTGCTAAAATTGTTATTTGTGCTATTATCATATGCCACAACATACCATTTTCCTTTTGACCAACTGCCATCTTTCCAGTCACCGATAAATTCTTGATAAATGCCGCTGTAAAAAGCCCAACCCAATTCTCCATATTCAATGCCGTACCCTACCCGTTTGTCTGCAACATAATTTCCGACATAAGAAAGGAACATGGCTTCTCCTGTTTTTCCGTCGGTTGTATTTTCATAGATCCGCAAAAGACCGTTCTTTTGATTTTTATTCCAATTGCCTTCTGCACATAACCGACCATTCAAATACATTTTCCCCTGACCTTGAATGAGTCCGTCACAAAACTGGCCCTGATAAATGATGGTGCTATCTATATAGGGAAGATAGGATGTTCCGTTTTCTTGATAGACCGGGTATTCCCCCGTATGTTCGTCCCAATAACGCTCTCCCAGCATGACACCAACCCCATGGGCAACCCCATTGACAACGTTCCCTTTATAAAACGGACAATCGGTATCGTAATTATAAATAATCCCGTTGTCATCCGTATACCCTTTTGCATAGAGAATTTTAAAGGTTAGCCGGTCATCACCCCGCATTACCATATCATTTTCTGCAATGATTACTCCATCATATATTAATTTTCCAGCTTTATAGAGTTGACCGAAAAAGGACAGTGTGTCTGTATCATTTGAAGGTTCTATCTCGGTAGGTTTCACCAAGTACAGTTCCCCTGTCTCTTTTAAGTAACGGTATTCTTTCGCATTTTCACCCGATTCCAAAATGGAACGCAGTTTTATTCCATATCGGAAGGTATCGTCTGTTTCTGTACTGCTTGTCTGCCTCGGTGTGTAAAAAGTAACGCCATTGTATTGGACAGCAATCCCTTTGCTGGATTCAATATAAGAACCGTTTTGAAAATCTCCAGATTGAATAACCGTGGTATCCCTATATCTCGATGTGAAATGACTTGTTTTTATCCCATATAACAAGGTGTCGCCATCAAAAATGCCCTTTTCTGTTTCAACACTTTCATACCCATCTTCGTTTTTACGGGTTTCAATTACCTTGCAGATTTCTATTTCTTTTCCCAGAATATCAACATCATAACGTCGACTGTTGTTATCGTACGTACAATTGCCGAATGCTTGAAGATAATCGGTGTTCAGGATGGTATGTCCACCGATATTATATGCTGTAATCTGTACGCCGTTCAACTGTGTTTTGATATCGGTTTCATAAACTTGATACAACGGTTGATTGGTTATTGGCTTTTTTAGCACATTAATCGAATCGGAAACAAAAGGTGTAAAAGCATATTTTTTTCTTGTGATATTCAATGACCTATTTTTGCTGTCCCATTGCACATCGAACCCGTATTTCATTAAGTCCTCAGCGACAACATAAGTATATCCTTTATAGTTATACGAATCAATTGGCGATTGATCAATAAAGGTTACAATATCTGTTTCGACCACTTGCCCAACATCTGCGGCATTAACACAAATTGGTAGGATAAATAAAACTGCAACGAACATTAGAGATTTTTTCATAACATGTTTCCTTTCAATCAATTATTCCTTCAAACACGAATCGTTATTTTTTCTCACATTAATTATACCACAAAAGAAAAAGATAGACGAATGTATTTTTTAATACATTCGTCTATCTTTAGTATGTAGAATTGCAACCAGACGATGCCAGTCAATCTGCTCATTGTCCTTTTTGTTTACACTTCTGTTTGTGTATCGAAAATAAACGTTCGATATCATGATAGGGAATCAACCTCTCTTCTTTGATGAGCTGCAAAATTTCTTCTTCGTCTGCCCATTTGACTGCTTGAACTTCTTCATATTGCAAGGTCAAATTGCAACTGTCTATCTCCCGTTCCACCACATAATAATCATCAAATCCAACCGAATATTTCACGGAAAAACAAGGGTCTCATTGCTTAAATCTATTTTACACCCGATTTCTTCTAAGGTTTCTCTCTCCGCAGCTTGCGCACTGGTTTCTCCTGCAATTGCACTTCCACCAACTGTGATATCCCACATATCAGGCCAGCTTTCTTTCCATGGCTGGCGCTTTTGAACCAACATTTGATCTTTGAAATTGAAAATGCAAACATGGATAACAAGGTGAAATTCGCCCTCTTTCACTTCACTGCCCCGTATCATTGTCCGCCCTGTCAAGTTCCTATTCTCGTCATAAATATCCCATATTTCCACTGTTTTCACTCCGTTCATTCCATATTCTGTTCTGTTTTTATAAAAATATTATGTTTAGGTTGTTTTAAAAACAAAAAGACGAAAGTACTTTTCATACTTTCGTCTTTTTTGGAGCGGGTGATGGGAATCGAACCCACGCGACCAGCTTGGAAGGCTGGAATTCTACCATTGAACTACACCCGCATTTTTTACCGCCTCTATATAGTATCATATAGAGGCGGTTTTGTCAATACTTTTTTCTAAAATTGTCTGACAGAAATGACATTAGGATAAGTTGTTGTAATAAATCACTCCGCCATTATTGTTCGGCACAATTGTCAAAACGCCTTCGATTTTTCCACTCTGCGACAGATTGCGCAAAACAAATAAAACCGAGTATTGGTCTTTTGCTGTTGTGACATTTACGGTATAGGGGGTATTCTGTGCACCAGGGGTCGATAATCCGACAAATTTCTTTTCAACAAACCCTTTTCCCAAATATTCGTTAATCGAAACATCGACTGCATAATTGGGCGGAAGTAGATTTGAATGGATATATGTAATGTCAGTCGCCGATCCTGCAGAATTGATTAGAATCGAGTGTTGCGCATAGAGGGAAAGAATATCATACCCTTTGTTTTTCAAAAGCATTTGGTTTCCGTGAGAATCGATCGTGAAATCGCTGCTCTGAACTGTCATCCCATCGGGAATCACTCTGTATTCCTTTCGGGTTCTCATCGACATATCCGTAACAACGGCGATCACTTTTGCCATTTCCGCCCTTGTCAAGGCTTCATATGGATTGAAATTTCCGTTTTGATCCCCGTTAAAAATGCCGTTATAATATGCTTTGAGCACATCAATTCTCGCTGATTCCGGAATTGACCAATAATCGATAATATCGCCCATATATTTTTCATACGACGCAACATCATAGGCCCCGCCAATGATAAATTCATGCCCCAAACCACCAATTTCAGGATAAACATTGTTTGCCAAAGTGCCTTGTCCCGACAGTTCAAACGAACGGCTGATGTAAGAAGCAAATTCACACCGTGCAACCGGACGTTCCACTTTGCTCATGTCGTCAAATGCAATGTATTTTCCCTGCGCATACCCTCCGATACTCGGTGCACCGATGATATTCAACTCATACATCAACTGTATATAGCCTGAATACCATTTCCCGCTTCCGGGCACTTGGTTTGATGACAATTCCTCTGCATAAGCGGATGCAACACGCTCAAGCCCGAGATACCTTGTAATAATTGCTGCACATTCCGCTACCGTAAAGGTTCCCTGTGGGGAATAATACCCATCCGACGTGCCGTTGACAATCCCTTTTTGTGTCAGTGCAGTCACATAAGGGTAAAACCATGCATTTTCCGGAACATCGGAAAATGCGGTTGCCGCTTTCACATTCCCGACAACTGAAGTGAATAGAAATGCACAGAGCATTACGGAAAAATATAAGATTTTTTTTATTCGCCTTTGTAATACCATTTTGAACTTCCTCAATGATTTCATCTTTGTTTTCGTTTGTTTTATCCGGTCTGGCCTTGCGTGCTCCCACCGGTATTCGAGGTAGCAGTTTTACTTGGTGTGCTGCTTGTATTTGTACCAGTACTTGTACTTGTATTTGCACCTGCGTTGGTACCAGTGCTTGTATTTGAATTCGTTCCAGTAGTGGTTCCGGTGTTGTTCGTTCCACCAGTCGTTCCCTCGTTTGGCGTAGCGGGATTTCCTGTGGTTTCCGTCGATTTTGGCGTGTTTGCTTCGTTTGTGTTTGTATTGCCATCGCCTGTTTGCCCTGTCACAGTTCCGGAAGGATCGCTGCTTTTTGTATCAACCTTTTTGGTGTCTCCTGCCGCATCAGGAACCCATGAAACGGATTTATGAGAGGTGCAAACTTCTGTTGGCTCAGTTCCGGGGGCAAAAAATCCTTTTTCCACACTACTACAATTTCGTCCAGGCAATTTACCTGACACGGTACAAAACGAAGCTTCGACAACATTGGAATAATCGAATGTTTGCAACTTTGAATTGCCGTTTTTCGCATCGTTTATCATATCTTCATGGATTTTTGTCATTACAATATTCCACGCAGAAAGAGCGGGGTTTCCGGAAAATTTTGAACCGAGATAAACCGGTGTATCAGCACCGAACCAGCAAGCTCCGACATAATAAGGGGTAAATCCGACGAAATATCGATCTTTATCCTCATTAGTTGAACCTGTTTTCCCTGCAACATCCATGCTGCGTCTTAAGCTGACAGCAGTACCGGTACCGTGATTCAAAACATTTTGAAGGATACTCGTCATGACTTCTGCGGTCGCTTCACTGACCGCTACATTCTGACGTACTTTGTTTGTTAAAATTTCATTTCCCTCGCTGTCAAGGACTTTTGAATAAAGGCGAGGTGCGGAATAAACGCCGCCATTTGGAAAAATGGAATAAGCCGCCGTAACCTCCATAACTGAAAGACCGTAGGTTAAGCCTCCGAGCGCAAGCGGCGCAAGATCGACATCGGCGGGATATGCAAGATTTGTAATGCCGAGTTTTTTCGTCAGAAAATCATAAGAATATTGCGGCGTAAGCTTATCGAGCGTTTTTACAGCAATTGTGTTCTTTGATTTTTCGATTGCATAGTTAATTGTTATATTCCCACTGTAAACATTCGGTGAGTTGACCGGCCAATTTCGTTTTAATTTTTCGTCATATTTAAACGGTGAATCTTTGACAATCGTAGAATATTTGATCAATCCAAGATCCATGGCAGGTGCATAAACTGATATTGGCTTTATCGAGGAACCGATTTGCCGTTTGCTCATAGTGGCACGGTTTAACCCACGGTTGCCTGATTTTTCGCCTCGTCCTCCTACAATCCCGGCAACATCACCGGTGTAAGGATCCATGACAACCATCGCTGACTGCGGGTAGATACTGCTGTCACTTGATTTCGGGAAAGTCGCAGGATCTTCAAAAGCAGTTTCCATAATGCCCTGTATTCTTGGATCAACGGTTGTATAAATTTTCAAACCACCGGAATAAATCATAGTTGATGCGATTTCCCTGGAATAGCCGTATTTTTTCTCAAGATCGACAATCAACTGTTCAATAAGTGCATCGGTAAAGTAGGAATTTGTTGTTGTGTTTTCTTTGCGAACCGTTATGTTTAAGGTTAGATCCTTCCCTACCGCGCCGTCATAATCCGCTTTTTTAATCCAACCAGCCTTATACATCTCCAAAAGAACGACGTCTCTTCTCTTCTTGTTTTCCTCCGGATTGCGTACAGGGTCATATTTCGTCGGCGATTTTGGAATGGATGCAAGTGCCGCACATTCGATTAATGACAATTTAGAAACATCTTTTCCAAAATAATAATTCGATGCTGTCTGCACTCCATAATTTCCGCGCGAGAGATTAATGGTGTTTAAGTACATTTCAAGAATTTCATCTTTGCTGCGCTTCTTAGAAAGGGAAAGAGCACGGAATATCTCCTGAACCTTTCGCTGTATTGTCGTTTGGTCCTCGTTTGTTATGTTTTTAATCAACTGCTGAGTGATGGTTGATCCGCCATAACTGTCTTGTCCCGAAACAAATTGCAGAAATGCACCGAACGTCCTTCGCCAATCGACTCCATCATTTTCATAAAAGCGTTTATCTTCAATCGCAACAAATGCCTTTTTCAAATACACAGGCATATCTTGAACAGAAGCCCAAAAACGGTTCTCCGTTCCATATAAGCGCTGATCCGGCATTTCAACATATTTATCGTTCTGTTTGTCATAATAAAAGAGTGATGTCGTCATACTTAAATCAAACTTGATGCTCGGGATATCATAGTCTTCAATCAGATGAGTTTTGCAGTAAATTCCGAAAGCAACCCCGACAATCATGCCTGTGATAATTCCAATCAGCATAAAAGTAAGTAGTGTTCCGATAATGACAGAGGAAAATCTTTTAAAAAAGGCACCAATTGCAATCAACACTTTTTTCCATGTAGGCAACGGTCCCAGATTCGGTTCTTTTTTCGGGTGCAGTTTTTGATCGCCGAGAACCTTTTTTGATATTTCCCCGAATCTGCTTTTTTTTATTCTATTTCCTTTGTTGGTTTTATCGGAATTCAATGAAGTTTTAAAACTCTGCGTTTTATTCAGTTTTTCATTGTGATTGTTATTCATCCATATCCTCCGAAAAGTATAAGCATATGTATCTTCTGATTTGATACAGAGATATTGTAATGTATGTTTTTGAATATCTTGTGAATTTATGGTAATAATATATATGTAAGAGAAGGCAAAAATATTTTGGGGGTGTCGATTTGAAAATTAATATTTGGAAAGAAACCGCTATTTTAATCCTAATTTCAATTATAATCGTTTTTTGTACATTGAGTATCGTGATGAAGCCGGAAGCGGCAAAACTTGCTGAAAACAAATACACCAGTATTCCGCAAAAAACGGAAGCAAAAAAAATAAGCGCAAACCCAAATCATACAAATGCCCCTGTTGTGTGCGAACAAGGAAATGTAACTTTGAAAGAATATAACGGCAAAGTGGGAGTTTACTCTTCAAACGGCACTCTAACAAAGGTAATTGATGTTTTGGTGGACAAGCTTCCGGACAAGGACAGAGAAGATATAAATTCAGGCATCATCATCAGCGAGGACGATCTTCCCTTTGCAATCGAAAGCCTTGAAAGCTGATTGGAACAAACGAACTGCTTCCCCGCAGATCATCAGAAGGATGAAACAGCGGGGAAGATTTTTATTCGTCAAAGAAATTCGTTTGTTTTTTCCCTTTGTTTTTTTGATTCCATTCACGTTTGCAATCCATTTTATAAAACATCTTTGCAATTTCCAATATGACATAAACAATAAAAATTCCACCTGTAAGACAGTATAAACTCTTTAAAAGAGTCATTTCTTTGTCAAAATTAAAATGAAATTGATATAGGGTTTTTTCAGGCTTTTTTGATTTGATTTCAAATTTTGCGTTTGCAGTTTTGCGCACGGTATAATTGTCGATTTGATCTGTAAAACGTCCGCACAATTCCTTCATTTGTTTTACCGATGCGTTTATTTTTTTGCTGTCAATTGTCATAGCAGACCCTTCCTTTCACAACTTGTGTTAACCCAGGAAACTACTTTCTTTACAGGAACAATTCTCTTTTCATATTATAATATCACAATATCATTGTATTTCTTATATTATAACACAAATAAGAAAAATGTAAACCGTTTACTCTTAATATTTACAATTATATGCTGATTTGATTTGTTCCATCCTTTCCTATTGCAGATCAATGCAAAATCCGTCCCCGCAACACCGGAATATCCACTTGCAAAACAGAGTTCTATGTGATATAATTCAATCATAGTAATGAGTTATCACTCACGCTTTTATTGGAGGATATCAATGGCACGATATAAAAATTTCATCATCTCTTTTGTTGTCTGCCTGATTTTTTTCACGGTGATTGCTTCGATTTTAATGTCAGTTTTGACCGCAGATAAAACAAAACAAACCAAAGCTTCACAAAACGCGAAACAAAGTCAAAACGAAAAAAGCAACGATTCGGAATCCACAACCGATTCAAAGGAAGTCAGCAATATTGTTTCCATCAAGGGAAAAACATTTGCAATTATTATCGGCAAAACCGATAAAGCAACCGGGAATCTTACTTCGCTCATTTTGGCAAAGGTCGATAAAGAAAACAAACGGTTTGTATTGTCCTCTTTGCCGACAACGGTTGAACTTGCAATTACAGGGGAAGACAAAGACGGGCAAGCCTATAATACCAAATTAAACTTCGGAGAACTGTATTCTATCTTCGGTCCCGAGTACATCATGAAAAAAGTATATGCAACGACCGGAATTAAAGTCGATTATTATATGTTTTTCGACGATGAGGGAACAAAGCAACTGATAGATGGTATTGGCGGTGTTACGCTGACCGTTCCATATGATGTGCTTTCCTACTCGGTTGAAGACACGGAGAAGCAGGCTCCCAGTATTGATATTGCCACGGGTACACAGTCACTCAACGGTGATAAAACAGTACAGCTTTTGGATTTCCTTGACAACCCAAAAGGAGAGCCGGAACGAATGGACACCTATCTGAAGTTGGTGCAGGTTTGTTTGAATCATCTTTTTGTATCGGAAAACAAAACTTCTGCCTCAAAATCGGTAACACAAATCATCAGTGAAAGCACCACAAATTTTACAATATCTGATTATAATTCCAATGTTGAATTGATTTTTAAATATTCAAGTTTTAAAAACGTTCAGGTCGATTTTCCAAATTCTTTCACCGCAATCGACAGTCAAAGCAGTTACAGTGCTATTTTTGATACCTATAAAGAATATAAATAAAAAGAAAACCTCTGCATATATTTACAACTTACGGTAAAAAATATATGCGGAGGTGTTTTATCGTGAAAGACGAACAAAAAGCAAAATTGAAAAAGCAAATT
>Ga0183099_1000793_pt1 | contig 20602 bp, 19 predicted proteins | sample Biomet1_FD_127788 | JGI IMG/M metagenome (GOLD analysis project Ga0183099, IMG submission 127788) | Microbial communities from bioreactor (seeded with anoxic lake sediment) at LBNL, California, USA - Biofuel metagenome 1 | ecosystem: Engineered > Bioreactor > Anaerobic > Unclassified ...
TTACCCGTGAGCCCGGCGATACGGAATCGCTCTTTGGCCTGGGGGCCACGGCCTACCTGCAAGGCGATTGGGCTTTGGCCGAGGCCAGCTTTGACAAACTTTTGCCGCGCGCCCCCCTCACCAGCCGCTCCTGGGATAAATGGAGCCACTTGATGGATAAGCTGGGCTGGAGTGCTTTTCATTTGCAGAAATGGGACAAAGCTCTGCACGCCTTTGATTGGTTGCGCACCTATCACCCGGAGACCGCATACGCGGCACCTTTGGGCGGCATGGGGTGGGCGTTGTTCATGAAGGGCCAGCCTGGGCAGGCGCAAATGCTTTTCAGCCGCTCGCTGACGATTTTTCCGCGGAACCTAACCGCCATGCGCGGCATGACGGCTCTGAGAAAAGCGCCGGAAACCGACGAGCAGGATTCCGACATGGATGATGATCCGCCACCGGTGGTGAAGAAAAAGTCTAAGCACTCGAAAAAGGCTTTGGATGACGAGGACGCCGCTCCGGTGAAGAAGTCGAAGAAGTCCAAGAAATCCAAGAAGTCCAAAAAGAATCAGGACGACGACGAACCGGCCTTGGTGCAGGACGTGAAACCGTCAAAGGCGTCCAAAAAGTCGAAGAAGACGCAGGACGAGGACCAGCCGGCGCAGGTCAAGAAGTCCAAGAAGTCAAAGAAGGCACAGGACGACGACGAACCCGTGCAAGTCAAGAAGTCGAAAAAGTCCAAGAAGTTGAAGCAGGCTGACGACGGTGATGAACCTGCTCCGGTGAAAAAGAAGTCCAAGAAGTCGAAGAAGAAGGCAGAGTAAAGTTCGCCGCTTCGCAATCAAAACATCAAGGCTCCCTCCCGACGCCAGAGCGCAGGAGGGAGCCTTATTTTTGTGGACTCGGAGCTATTGCTGCGGTTGGGTTTAGTCCAACTGCACTTCCCCTTCCAGTACGGCACCATCCGCCACGCGAACCTGTTTGCGCGAGCGGTTGAACACGCGCACGTTGCCCACGCAGCGCACATTTTTGCCGAACTTTACATCGCCGAAGACTTCCAAACGCTCGCATTCCAGCAGCGAGGGCGCACCCTTGGGAAAGCGTTGCTGGAACATGTCGATCTTCTTGTAATACTTTTGGTCCAGCAGGATGGAGGGCATAGGGGTAGTGCGTTTTGGGCTCTGCTCAATGGTCTCCAGCTTGGTGCGCAGGTAGCAGTCGCTCATCACCAGCAGCAGGTCCTGTGTGGTTTTAACAGGCGCAAAGCGGGTGCGTGGCACCAGCACGGCGCGGGCGTTTTCAAAGGCTGAAATGGCCGACCCCATTGCCGTTTCCACCTGGAGCACAGGCGGGGATTCCGGGTCGCGCGGGTCCAGGGTCTTGGGGTTGATGATGAGGTCCAGCGGCATCATCAGGTTGTCCACAAAAACCTTTTCCATCACTTCCAGGTCAATCCACAGGGAATTGGTGTTGAAGTAGCGGTAGCGGTCAATGTCCCCGAAGCTTTCCAATTCATCGTCCGGGCACTGAGCCAGCTCGCGCAGCATCAGCCGGTCAGAGTCCCGCAGCTTGGCCAAGTGTCCGCCCTTGCGGTCTAGATGGGTGCGGCGCGCCACTTCCATGAGGAAGGGCAGCTTTTCTTTGGCAATGTAGCCGAGCAGACGCGAATCCATGACCGCGCCGAGGTTGTCGGAATTAGAGAGAAAGGCGTAGCGGTAGCCGCTTTTGAGCAGTTTGGACAAGAGTCCCGAGGTCACGAGCGAGGTGTACACATCGCCGTGGCCGGGGGGGTTCCATTCCAGCTCGGGGTTGGCTGGCCAGTCGGCTGGGGCCAGGTCAGACTCCTGAATTTTTGGGTACATATGCTGGACAAAGGCAAGCGGGATGCCCGTATCGCCATTGTCCAGCCCTTCCACCGCCAGCATTGTGTCGCGGTGGGTTTTGAAACTGTTCATAAACACAATGGGCAGTGCGGACTTGTACTTTTTTCTCAGCACCTTTGCCTGCCGGGCGATGATGTCTAAGAAGGTGTGTCCGTCCTTGACGGTGATGAGGCTTTTGGCGCGCTCCAGGCCCATGCTGGTGCCCAAACCGCCATTGAGTTTGATGACAACGGTGTGCTTGAGCGCGGCACGTCCTGCCTCGATGTAGTCTTCAAGAGCCTCATACGCGGCGATTTCGCCATCAGGAACCGGTTCAATTTCGTCATCGCCGGTTTTGCCCTGCGCACCTTGCATGATTTGCGTGTAATAGCACTTGAAAATATTGATGACGATGGACGGGATTCGTCGCTCTTCCATTTTTAGCGCAAAGGGACGGAACATGGTGTGCACCGCTGCGTCCTGCGCCGTGAGGCACGAGATCTTCATGCGCGCTCCTGAAACATGGGGCCGTATCAGGCCACAGATGGTTTTCTAGCATCGTCAGTATATCTACAAGGTTCTGCAAAATGCAAGGGGGGTAAACGCTCGCTCGGGCTGGTTTGCTGGTTCTTGGGTTGTTGTGGGGCTTTCCAGTGCGGCAGTGTCATGGTAGGGCAGTGCCCATCCCGCCATGAGGAGTATTGCAACATGTTTGTATACATCAATCGCCGCTGCGCAGAGCGGTTTGCACAGATCTTTCGCTCGGCATCTGTTGCCGTTCTTGTTTCCGCCCTGGCCATTTTTTTTGCCCTCGGCGTTTCCTCGCAAGGTATGGCCGCTGCTGTAAATGCACCAGGCAGTGTTGCCGGTGCTTCCGCCGCCACAGCCTCCCGGCCCGCAGCCTCCGTCTGGAAGCCTGGTCAGCCTTGGACCTTCTCCATCTATCAGGAGGCCATGCGGCAGTCTGGCCGGAGCACGGATATTTCTGAGCGTGAGTTTGGCGAGTTGCAAGTCCGCAAGGCAGAGGCCCTGCGTGGCATTGAACGCTATCTTGCCAAGCGCTTCGGTAAGGCGGACCCTGCGGTTATCCGGGCCTTTCGCGAGCTTCCGCGCGAGTATTACCACTATAATTACCAGAACGCGCGTTCCTTCGCCAGCCAGTGCTACGAGAATGAGCCCAAGCCTTGGGCCATCGGTTATGGTTCGGCCCTGTCCGACTATTTGGGCCAAGCCTATATGACCCAGCTGGCACGGCCCAAGCCTGGCGATGTGGTGCTCGAAATCGGCACCGGCTCCGGTTTCCAAATTTCCTTGCTGTCGCGCATCGTCAAAGAGGCGTACTCTGTTGAGATCATCAAGCCGCTGGGCTCGGAGGTTGTGAAAATCTTCGCCCCCCTGGGGCTTGCGAATGTGCACACCCGCGTGGGCGATGGGTATTTCGGTTGGCCTGAGGTGAACGGCGGGTTTGATATCATTATGGTAACCTGTGTGGCGCGTTATGTCTCGCCGGAGTTGCTGAAGCAATTGAAGCCTGGCGGTAGGCTCATCGTACCTATCGGGCAGCCCTTCAAAAAAGGGCAGGTGCTGTACGTGTTCAACAAGGATAAGAGCGGGCGTGTGCACTCGCGCAAGGATATGGGCGTGTTTTTCATTCCCATGACCGGCACCGTGCTTTCGCGCAATCCGTAAAACCCGGCCTAGGCCGGAGGAGAACGCATGTCCCGGCGGATACTTGTTCTTGGCTGCCTGGGTGGGCTGTGGTGCCTTGCGCAGATTGCGCCGATTGGACTGGTTCCCCCGGCGTTGGGTGCGGAAAATCGCGTGAATTCTTTGCTCGACGCGATTACAGACGTGCCGGGAAAGCAGAAGTCGACGTCGAAGTCTGGCGCCTCTCCTTCGCTCTTTATGACAACGCCCAAGCGCACCGGGCCAACAGCTCCCGTGGCCCCCACTCCACCCGTGGCGCCCGTTGTGGAGCCCCTTGGGCCGCAACAGCCTTTGAGACAACGCCGCCGCCCAGCCCCGCAGCAGGAGCAGAAGGCGCAAGGGCAACCCGCAGCAACAGCGGGTGAGGGCCAGCCAACGCCACCAGTGCAAAGCCCGCCCACAGTGAACCACCCGGTGGCGAAGAGTCCTGCAGCACTCGGTGCAGCGCGGCGGGCACCGGTTGTTACTGTGAAGCCTGCAAAGAAACCTGCGGTAGTGAAAAAGGCCGCGTCAAAGAAGGCGGCCCCGCAAAAAACCAAGGGAAGAAAAGCCAAAAAATCCGGCGTAGCTGTCCGGCAGTCCCAGGAGCCGGAGACGCTGCTGCCGCGCTAGGCGCCCTCCTTCATTTCTCTCTCAACCTTTTCCCTTCATTCTCACATCTCTACTCCCCTGCACATTTCCTCCACACCGCAGAGCATTTCCAGGCAGCAAAAGTGCCGTTGTCTGGGCCGCAGCTTTTGCGCTGACCCTACAACGGCGTGTGATGCTGGGGGCCGGGGGAGGATGGGCAACCTCCCCCGGCGAAGTGGGGTGGCGGTGCCTTCTAGGAACGTGTCAGCGCCTTCATAAGCAACGCCGTAACCTGCATGTTGGCGGCATGGACCAGCGCATCAAGGATGACATCATCTGCCCACCCCAAAGAGCGCAAGGCGTCGAGCTTCGCGGGTGTCACTCCTTCAGGTGCAGCGATGGTTTGGGCGATGAAGCGCAGCAGTGCCGCTTCCGGTTCGGTGTAGGCATCGCCTGCTTCGGGGAGCGCATCGATTTGTTCGGCCTCGAGTCCGGCGGCCATGAGTAGGCGCCGGTTGAAGTCGATGCAGGCTGGGGCGTTCCAGTGCCGCGCGCCGAGGAAGCGTATGGCTGCAAGCACAGGAAAACCCAATGTTTTGTGGTTGCGGCTGTACTCGATCTCGTGAGCTTTGAGCGCAAGCAGGCCGGGGCTGGCGGAGAGCACACGCAACGGCTCCGGCACGCCGAATTGTTCTGGGAACATGGCGAACAGCTCCGCAGCCTTGCCGGTCAATTCGCTTGGTTCAGGTGTCTTCAGTAAATTCATGGGGTGCTCCTGGTTTGTTGAGGTGATGTGGGAAGAAACGGGCGTCAAGGTCATTAAAAAAACTAGACCGGTCTATTCTGAGTATGGATAGAAGAAGGTCTGTTCGGGCAAGCGAATGGGGTTAACTCAGAAGTTCCTTGAGGATGAAGTCGCGGGTGCGGATCAGCGGGGAGACATCCCCCGCAGCCTTGGCGCGCAGTATTGCCCCCTGCCAACTGCTGGAAATAAACCGGGCAGTTTCATCAGGGTCAAGCCGGGCCGGGATTTCGCCAAGATCGTGGGCTTGCCGCAAGGCCATAGCCATGCGGATTTCCATGCCGGTCATAACTTGGTCCAGGCGCTCCCGCATTGCGGGGGTGCTGGGGGCCAGCTCCTGTACCAGGTTGCCTATGGGGCAGCCGGAGCGACCAAGGGGGTGCTCGCAGTCCGCAAGACGGTCAATCATGAGCTGAAAGAAGTGCCGCAGGCGGTCCAGCGGCCCCAGCGCGGTGTTGGCGAACAAATCGTCTGTGAGCGTCAACATGCGCTCGGCGTGATAGTCGACCACGGCAAGGGCAAAGTCCTCTTTACTTTTGAAGTAATGGTAAAAGGAGCCTTTGGGCACTCCGCAGGCCGTGAGCACTTCCTGAATTCCGGTGCCGGTGTATCCGTTTTGGTGCATCAGGGTCGCACCGGCTTCAATGATCCGGTGTTTTGTGCTATCCTTCGTTGTTGAGTCGCGCATAGGATGATAATTAGACCGGTCGTCTCGTCTTTGTCAATGCCTTCGTGCCGGCTGTACCTCCGGTCTCCCTGACATTGACGGAGTGTAAAAGAAGCTGACACCTGTGGGTGTTCAGGAAGCTGACATGCGTTGATTCGTTAAATTAATGCAAATAATATTGAAGTGTTGTATGTAAGCGCTGGGGGCAAAAATCTGGCACGCGAATTGCCTTAGTGGTGTTAAGGAGCGCACTCATGGGCCAGACCACCTGCCTTAACATAGCCATAATGGACCGCAACCCGCACGTGCGAGAGCTGATGTGCCGTGAGCTTGCAGCGCTGGGGCATTCGGCCCGGACGGTGCAGACAGGTGCAGAGGCCTTACGTTTGCTGGCAGGTCCAGAGGTTCCGCAGGTGTTGATTCTTGACCCCGAGGCCTTGAGCAGTGGAATGCAGGAGCTGCCTGCCCGGTTGGCGGGTCTTTCGGGCCGGGTGGTGACTGTTCTGCACATGTATGCTGAAGACCAGGCCGATGGTGACTCTGCCGGCAACGGCCAGGAGCTGACTTCCGCAGCACTCTTAGCAATTCTTCCTAGCGCCTTGGTGGTGGAAAAGCAGGTGCATCTTGGTGCACTGAAGTCCCTTATGGGAACCTTGGCCCGCAGTGGTCATTTTGGACGGGCAACGGGCAAAAGGGGGGCGTGAGCATGCGTGTGCTGCTGGTGGATGATGAACTGGATTTTCGTGAGACCTTGGCAAAGCGGCTGACGAGGCGGGGTATTGAAACTTCCCACGTAGGGAGCGCGGCCGAGGCTTTGGCTTGGCTGAAGCAGACAGACCAAATTGACGCTGTGGTCATGGATGTGAAGATGCCGGGCATGGACGGTATTGAGGCGCTGAAGCACATCGCCGCCGCTCATCCTGGTGTCGCGGTGCTTATGCTTTCCGGCCACGCTCATGTGGAAACGGCAATGAAGGGCCTGGAATTAGGCGCTTTTGACTATTTGATGAAGCCCGTGGACATTGAGGAGCTTGTATTCAAGCTTCAGGATGCCTGTGAGCACAAGGCACTCAAGGGCAAGGTATAGCGGAAACGCTGCGTATGCCCATGTTTGGCGAGGCAATGAATCGGGGCCGGTTTCGGGCCGGTTCTGGTACAACCACTTTTTAACGGAGGATAGATTGATGGGTTTCGGGAGAGATGTCTTCGAATTCCTCAAGGAGGCGAGCGTCGCACACGCCAAATGGGACATGGAAATGTCCTTGTCCATCGTGCGGAGCCGCAAAAAACTGCTCATCTTGGCACTGCTTGTTCTGCCCATCCTGCTGATCAACTTTGCCTTTGCCTCAGACATCATCGGCAGCAAAACGGCGTATGCCCCGGCCTTCTACACCACGCAAATCTTTGTGGTGTCCATCTTCGTCGGCTTGGCGGCTGGTTTGATTACCGGCTGCATCGGCGCGGGCGGCGGCTTTATCATCACCCCGGCGCTCATGGCTGCTGGTGTGAAGGGCATCCTGGCCGTTGGCACAGACTTGTTCCACATCTTCGCCAAGGCCATCATGGGCACGGCGGTGCACAAGAAGCTCGGCAACGTGTCCGGCAAGCTGGCCATCGCCTTCCTGGTGGGCTCCCTGGCCGGTACGGTTGTTGGCGGCGCCATCAATACGGGCTTGTACAACAAAGACCCGCTGCTGTCCGAAATGTTCATCAGCTCCATCTACGCGGTGCTGTTGGGTTTCCTCGGCTTCTACGCCTTGTTCGATTTTATCTCTGCTACCCGTAAAGATCGCGCTGCTGGTGCTTCCGCTTCTAGTGGCGATGCCCATGGCGGTCCCTCCGGCACAACCGGCCTGGCTGCCAAACTGCAGAACCTCAAAATTGCCCCTATGATCACCTTTGACGAGGATTTTGTCCCCGGTGGCAAGCAGATCTCCGGCTGGATCGTTGCGGCTGGTGGTGTGGTTGTCGGTATCCTGGCGGCCATCATGGGCGTTGGCGGCGGCTTCGTCACCTTCCCCATGTTCGTGTACATCTTCGGTGTTTCCTCCATGACCACTGTCGGCACCGACATTCTCCAGATCATCTTCACCGCTGGTGCGGCCTCCATCGGCCAGTACGCCATCCACGGCTATGTCTTCTACACCCTGGCCATGGGCATGCTCATCGGTTCTCTGCTGGGTATCCAGGTTGGCGCGTTGACCACCAAAGTGGTCAAGGGCATCCACATTCGCGGCTTCTACGCCGTGTCCATCATCGCCGGTTTCATCAACCGCGTGGCCACTCTGCCTAAGAAGATGGTCGAGCTCGATATGATCACCATGGATAAGGTCCTGGTGGGACAGATTGAGTATGTGGGCAACGTCGTGTTCTGGATCGTTGTCGCCCTCTTCGGAGCGTGGATCTTTAGTAAATTCTTCGGCAACATCAGCAAGTTGCGTCAGGAGGCCTAACCATGCTTATCGTCAACAAAAAGCTGTTTATTCGTGGCGCGTTGTTGTTTGTCTCCTTCGCCTGCGTTCTGGCCAGTCTGTTCATGCCCATCTGGGGCAGCGGCGAGAATGGCTTGAACGAAGCAGATGATCTCTTTAACCGTCTGTCCAAGGGCTCCAGCTACTTTATTCCCGGCGTTCAAAAGGATCTGCCCACGGTTGAAGGCAAAATCGTCAACGTGACCGTGAAGGTCAAGGAAGGCGACGTCAAGTTCATCCCCCGCGCTGTTGAGAATATGAAAAAGGCTGGCGTTGATGTCAGCTCCACAGAGAATACCATCACCTACAGCGGCGACCTGAGCAAGATTCTTACGTTGGCCGTGCAGGATGCCGACGACATGTTCAAGGATAACGGTCAGGCTGTGAAGGACCGCTACGGCGTGACTGAACCTGATGCGGAAAAGCTCATCACCAAGGCGTGGTGGATTGTGCTTGAGGGTTCTATCAAGCCGTTGCAGAAGCAGAAGCTGATCGCCGAGGCGAAGATTGTGGGAAACGTGAACAAGCGTGCCCTGGAGCCCGGCTATAACTTCTACAAGATTCCGAGCAAGAAGGTGGCCGACAGCGTGCTGCCCTTGGCTGGCCTGCTTATCTTCTATGTCGTGTACACCATGTGGTACGGCTACGCGATCTTTGACATGTTCGCAGGCATCGGCCTGTCCATGAGCAAGTCCAAGGTCAAGAAGGAAGTATAAATTCCCCCTCGCATGGGGCGGCGCGACCATCTGCCCTGGCCGCGCTGCCCCAACCCCTTACGCTACGCCTTCGGAGGATCTCAACCTCCGGGGGCGTTTGCTATTTCCTCGGTTGAAAGATATGAACCCAACAACCTGGGGGTGCTCTTGGCCGGACTCTTCACGAAGCTTCGCGTCCTTTTTGGCGGCGCACCGCCGGCAACGGATGAAGAAAACGATGCTGCTGCTGCGCGCATCGGTGTATTGTTTCGGAAAAAGCACACCAACTTCCGCCTGCTCCTGACCTCTGGCAAACGGCTGCTTTCCACCCTGTCCGACATGGAACGCGCCCTGACGGATGGCCGCGTGTTTGGCATGACCTTTCTGCGCGCTGGCACCACCGGCGTTGCCGTTAATGCTTTTCGTATGCTGACCCACCTGCGTGAGCTTGATTCCGGCGCGGCAGAGCGTCTTTCCGCCCGCTTTACCGAACTTTTGGCCCGGATTGAGGAAGTTCTCGGCCGCCGCGGCGCCTTGGCCAGCGGTGAGCTCATTGTGAACATGGCCCAGGTGCATGCCGCCCGTGCGGATGAAGTGGGCGCGCGCTTGGCTGAGCTGGGCGAGGTGAAGAATCGCTTGGGTTTGCCCGTGCCGGAGGGCTTTGTCATCGGTGGTCGCGCCTATGATATGTTCGCTAATTATCAAGGGTTGCGTGAAGAAATCGAGCGGTTGCTCCAGGCGTTTAACGTCGGCGCATGTACGCTGGCTCAAAGCGAGGCCTGCCTCAAAGCTGCGATGAACGTGCCGGATACGGAGGATGAGGGTACCGTGCTTTCTGTGGAAGAGGTGGGGATCTCTGTGGCGCGGCTTATTGAGGACTGGCCCATGCCGCCAGAGTTGGAGCAGGCCTTGGCCGCTGCGAGCAGTGACTTGGCGCTGCGCACCGGAGCCACGCGGGTCACTTTGATTCCCGCCAGTATGGGCGAGGGCCAAGCTTTTGTGGGGCGCTATCCCGCCCAGTTTGGCGTACCGCTCTCAGACCTGCCTACGGCGTATCGTAAAGCTATTGCGGGAAAATATTCGCCCGAGGCCATGCTGTGCCGCTTGTGGCGCGGCATGCCGGATGTTGATGTCTTTATGTGCGTGGGGGTGCTGGCCGAGCCGCTTCCACCGTCTTCTGCCCCGGCGGCGGCTGCGGAGTTGGCTCCTGGTGCCTTGCCCTATGCGCGTGGGTTGGCCTTGTCGCGTTCGCGGGTACTGCCCGGTGCGGACGTACCGGAACACTTGGCCGGGGTGGAGGCCGTGCGCATCCTGACCATTGCCGCACCAGGGAGAAACCAGCATGCGGCCGGCGCGTGCCCGGTCATTCTGGCGTGCCCCGGAACAAAAGAGAATGACGGGTGCGTGCATTACTGCGCAGCGGATGATTCCGTGCTTAGTGATGATTTTTCGCTTTCGGAGGAGCAGTCCTTGACGTTGGGCCGCTTGGCGCGGGATTTGGAAATTGGCTTGGGCGCGCCGGTGGAGTTTGAATGGCGGCTAGGGCCAGACGGTTGTTTTGAGGTGCTGCGCTGTGGCCCGCAGTTTGCGCCCAGCGAGCCTGCCGGCGGGAGCTTGCCCGTCAGCGGTGCAGGTGGCGGACACTCGCGTATGGAGGGCACCCCGGTTCACAAGCATCTGGGTGAGCTGCTGGAGCTGATGGCTCCGCAAACCCTGCCAGCGCCGGAGGACCCCGGCTTCCGCGCCGCCAATTGTCAAACCGTGCGCGATGTGGCCCGCTTGGCGCACCAGCGCGCAGTGGACGCCATGTTCAGCTTTGGCCGCAGCCAGCAGGACTTTTCCGAACGCCAGGCAAAGCAGCTTTGGGCTGGCGGCTCGGCCATGCAGTGGTGGATCATCAATCTGGAAGATGCCTTCAGCTCCCCACCGGAGGGCAAGTTCGTACGCCTGGAAAACATCTCCAGCCCGCCCTTCCATGCCGTGTGGGAGGGCATCAGCGCCGTCCCCTGGGCCGGGCCTCCACCGGTGGATGCCCGTGGCTTCTTGTCCATAATGTACGAGAGCACGACCAATCCGGAGATTTCCATTACCGGAGATTTCGACTTCGGGGTGCAGAACCACATTCTGCTGTCCAAATCCTATGTCTCCCTCTCCTCCCGTTTCGGGTATCATTTTGTGACCATTGAAGCCCTTGTGGGTGACCGCGCGCGTGAAAATTTCGTCAGCTTTCAGTTCCGGGGCGGTGCTGCGGAAATGACCCGACGGGCGCGGCGCATCCAGTTTGTTTCCGGCATTTTGCGCGAGTACGGCTTCAGCATCGATGTGCAGGAGGATGCCCTGACCGCACGGGTGGAGTCCTTGCCTACTGCTGAACTTATGGATCGGTTGCGGGTGCTTGGGTATCTCATCATCCACACGCGGCAGCTGGACATGATTATGCGCATCCCTGAGCAGGTACGCCTGCACCGGGAAAAAATTCTGCGCGAGATTGCCCAGATGCTTGCCCCAGGCTCGGGCAAGGCAGCATGAGCGTGGCGCGGAACTTTTCTGATCGTCTGTACGTGCGCCTACCGCGCGAGGATGTGGCCTTTTTCCGCTTCAGCCTGGAGGCGCAGGATGGTTTGGCCCTCTTTACCAGCCTGGGGGCAGATGCTGCGGGCCGTATGACGCTGATGCTGCGCTATGCCCCAGGAGCGCGCCCCCAGACGCTGGCTTGGTTGCGTGAGTTGGCCACGGAGTTGCCCGTGGAGCTGCTGCCCGTTATTCCCCGCACATAGTCCCACCTCACTCTTGTTCCGTAGACCTTTGCGCTTGCAGAGGGGTTCCGTTGCACTCTGGGGCTGACTGCATGGATGTATGGAAGGCCCCTGCGTACCCCGCGCCAGTACTGCCACAGCGTTGGCAAAGCGGAGACGTGATCAAGAAGGCAAAGGGCAACACCTGCGAGCCGAGCATGTTTGGTGAGCGGACGCCTTGTGCAAAGTGCAGTGCACAAACATGTTGCACTTATGTGCATCATGCTGCACAAATTGAGAGTCGAAAAGATCTTGAGAACGCTGAGACATACTTTAATATGCTGATTATAAAGGGGATATGTGTGTTGGCACGGCAGATGCTTAAGAGAGGTCAAGTGCGAACGCGGTCTGGGAGCCGAAGACGAACACCCCGCACCCCACCCAGCCAGCACCCCACCCCATGCCTCTTGGCCTGGACCGCGAACGGACCCATCTCCTTCCCTCCTCCTCTCTGAAAAAGGGCCGCCACCCACGGCCCTTTTTCCATTTTCTTTGCCCGGCGTTTCCTGTCAACAGGGAAAAGCCGTCCTTTTTCCGGCCCAAAACCGCCCCGTAAAGTCCGTGGTCCGAACACGGGTCTATACTTGCGTCCAAGAGACCGGGCGGCGTGCGCCCGCGTGATACCACAACCCGGGCCGCATGGCCGGAGCAAGGAGGAACAGCATGGGCGGAGGCGGAGGGTTTAACCCCATTCCTATTTTGACGACATTGGTATTTGGCCCCGCAGCCGGAGGCTTGGTCGCCACGGCCATGGGCACGGCCACCAAGGGCAGCGGCGGCGGATCGGCCTCAGCCGGAGACAGCGCGCAGGCTGAGGCCTCCCGCCTGGCGGAGGAGCACGCCGCGCAGGCTCGCCGCGCCGAGGACCGCAGAGCTGAGGAAGCGCAGCTCAAGGCCGCGCGCCGTCAGCAAACGTTAGCCAGTCAAGCGGCGTTGGGTACTTCCCAGGCCGACCACCTGGGCGGACCAGAGTTGCAGCGCGCCAACCTGAAGGAGAAGCTGGGCCAATGAAAACCAGTGACACTGCGAAAAAACGCGGCAAAGCCTCGCATACTTCCTCTGTGTCGTCTCTTTTGCCTCAGCCATATAGCGCTGACGCGGCGATTCGTTTGGTTCCTGGCGGTCCGGGGGATGCCCTACTGGAGCGGCTGACGTGTTTGGAGGCCGCGCGTGAAGGCTGGTTGGGTACTTGGCGTGAGCTGGCCAGTCAGATCATGCCGCGCAAGCACCCTTCGCTTGGTCGTGGAGCCTCTGTAAAGCCTGTTGACGATGCCGTTTTCGACTCGACCCCGGCCCATGCGCTGGAGTTGCTGGCCTCTGGGCTGGGCGGGCTGCTCACCAATCCGGCGCTGTCCTGGTTCGACCTGCGGTTGACGGGAATTGCGGGCTACAACGACTCCAATGGAAAAGATGAGCGCGACAGCGTGGAGGTTCGCTCCTTTTTGGCCCAGTGCCGTCAGCGCATGCTCCAGGTGTTCAATAGCGAGTCCACCGGGTTTCAAACCTGCGTCCACGAGCTGTACCTGGATCTGTGCTTGTTCGGCAGTGCTGTGATGCATGTGGAGGCCGATGAGGAGGCTGTGGTGCGCTTTAGCGCCCGGCCCCTGGCAGAGATGTGCCTTGCTGAGAATGCTCGTGGCGTGGTCGATACCGTGTTGCGCCGTTTCAGCCTGACTGCCTCGCAGGTGTGGCGAGAGTGGGGTTTGGCCTGCTCGCCGGAGGTGCGCAAGCTGGCCGTGGATAGCCCGGATGCGCCGGTCGAACTGATGAGCGCGGTATATCCCCGCCCTGGTGGGGCAACGGGCAGCCCGCTGGCGTGCGAGTTCCCATTTGCCAATGTGGTGGTGGAAACGGCCAGCCGAACGGTGCTGGAGGTTTCCGGCTATCACGAAATGCCGTACCTGTGCCCGCGGTGGTCCAAGGCGCCGGGAGAGGCCTATGGCCGTGGCCCAGGACTGACGGCGCTTTCCGATGCGCGGGTGCTAAACGCCATGAGCCGTACCGCGCTGATGGCGGCGGAAAAGATGGCTGATCCGCCGCTCATGGTGCCGGACGATGGCTTCCTTGGCCCTGTACATTCTGGACCTGGCGGATTGTCGTACTACCGGGCAGGTTCTACGGATCGCATTGAAGCCCTGCCGGTGCGGGTCAATCTCTCGGCGATTGAGACCATGATTGACCGGCGGCGGCAGTCCATCCGTAGCATCTTCCTAACTGACCAACTGGCCCCGGAGGCCGCCAACACCACAGCAACGGAGGCGCTCATTCGGCAGAGTGAAAAGATGCGCGTGCTTGGGCCGGTGCTGGGCCGTATGCAGACGGAGTTCCTTGCCCCGCTCATCGAACGCGTGTTCAACCTGTTGTTACGCGCCGGGGAGTTGCCGCCCTGGCCCAAACAGTTGCCCCAGGGGGCCATGCGCGTGGATTATTGCTCGCCCATTGCCCGTGCCCAGCGCCAAGCCGATGCGGAAAGCCTGGCCCAGGCCACACGGTACCTCGCGCCTTTACTCGGCAACGGCGATCCCTTCCACCTTATGGATAACTTTCAACCCGACGCCACAGCCCGGCACGCGGCGGAGTTGTTCGGCCTGCCGACGGACTATTTGCGTCCCAAGGAGGAAGTGGACACCCTGCGGGCGGCCAGGGGGTAGCAACGATACGAAAAGGCTCACCAAACGGTGGGAGCATGCACCAAATACAACGGGACGGCTCGGCGATATGCGCTGGACCGTCCCGTTGCTGTTTGGGAAAGGGGCTTAGGGGGAGCGTTAACCGCCTACTCGTAGGTAGCGGCGCGCGCCCATGTAGTGCTGTTGCCAGTACGGAGCATCCATGGGTTCTTCACGCACACGCCCGCCTGTGCGGGGGCTGTGGATGAAGGTGCCGCGTTCCGTCGCAATGCCTACGTGCAGGCTTTTTTTGTCGCCTGGCAGGCGGTAGAACACCAAGTCGCCGGGCTGCACATCTCGCCTGCCCACCGGTACACCGGATTCATATTGATCCCACGAAATACGCGGCAGTTCCACACCCACTTGTCGGTAGGCCCACCACGTGAGGCCGGAGCAGTCGAAGCCGTCGCGTGGGGAATCTCCGCCCCATTTGTAGCGCACTCCAGAGAGGGACCGTGCCGCCGCCACCACGGGATTTTTGCCTCGGGAACTTGGCAGACTTTCCGCACTGGGGTCTGGAATGTGCGCCGGAGCGCAGCCTGTGGCCGCCAGAAGAAGACTGCCAGCGCAGATCAGCACCAACTGGCGCAAAAAGCGCCGGAGTCTGTGTTGTCGTACATGCCGCATGGAGCCTCCTTATTGGCCGCGTTGCGCCTAACAAGCCCTATCGTCTAATTTTAATCAGGTTCTGAACGGTGCGCACGCCTTCTTCGCTGTTGGCGTGTTTCACAATGGCGTCCACATCACGCTGGCTGCCCACAAGGCCCAACAGCACCACGTTGCACTGCACCACCTTGATGTCCACCTGGGTTGACCAAATTTGACTGTCCTGCACAAGGCGGCCCTTGATCTTGGCATACAGAGCCAAGTCGTCTGCTGTGCCGCAGGCCGGATCGTCTCGTTTGGGGAAGGGCACCACGGTGACGCGGCCAACGCCTTCCACTCCATGCGCCAATTTAACGGCACGGCGTTTCTGCGAATCGTTTTCAAACTCGCCCACAAGGAACACGTTACCGTTATAAGAATTGACGGTGACATCCCGCAGTTTAACAAGGTCGTCCTGCACAAAGCGGGCGCGCACGGTGGATTCGATGCGGCCATCGTCCACAAAAGTCCCCACATCTCGCTGATCCACGCTGGCTTTGTATATGGTGCCGCAGCCGCCCAGCAGGGGCAGGGTCAGCAGGGCACAGATGATGACGAGCGTACGAAGCATGTGATCCTCCAAGGAATGTGTCCGGGCAGTATTTGCCACGGCAAAGGGTTATGAAGGGGAGAATAGCAAATTTGGGGCCAAAAGAGAGAAAGGAGAGCCCAAAAGGATTGGGCAGAGGGGCTTGGGCTCAGGGGGGGGTTAAGGACGCAGGGCTTCCAGTTCACGGGCAGGAATGGCGAAAGGGGCGCTCCAGGGGGGAGGCAGGAACAGGGAACGCTCCGGTAGGTCCAGGCGCAAGGCATGCAGCAGCATGGGCACACCGCGCACCTTGCGGCCATATACGGAGTCGCTGATAACGGGGTGCCCGCGCAGGGAAAGTTGCACGCGGATTTGGTGTGTGCGGCCGGTGAACAGGCGCACCAGCATGAGGGTGGCTTGGCGCTTGCGCACAATGGCCGTCACCTCGCACCGGGCCAGTTTGCCCGCGTCATCGGTCTGCCCGCGTACTATTTTTTTGCGGCCGGCAACCTCGTTTTCGGCCAGTTCCAGCCTGTCCAGCCTGTCTTCCAGCACTTCCGGCCCCTTGCCGGGCCAAGCTCCATCCACCCAGGCCAGGTACGATTTTTTGACACCGCCGCCAGCAGAGCCCAGCGCGAAAAGATCACCCAGGCGTCGCAGCTCTGTATAGCTTTTTGCCGCCAGCAAAATGCCGGAGGTGTCCTTGTCCAGCCGGTGGGCCAGCACAGGCAGAAAGTCTGTTCCCGCGTAAAGGGCCTTCAGCCGGTCGGCCACGGAATCCTTGTGGCGGGTGCCCGCGTGGGAGCACAGGCCCGCTGGCTTGGCTACGGCGATGAGGTCGGCGTTTTCGAACAGTATGGTGAGAGGCGCCGCGCTCGTTGCGGTGGATTGTTGGCCGCTGGACCCGCCTGCTGGTGTGGTCTCCGGTGTCGAATCTTTGGCGGCCACAGTAAGAGGGGGAACGCGCACCAGTTGGCCCTCGGCGAGGCGGAAGAATGGCTGTTTGCGACCGCCATCCACGCGCACTTGACCGGTGCGAATGGCACGGAGCAGCGCGGAGCCGGGAACCTCTCCATTGAAGCGGCGAGTGAGGAACTGCAACAGTTTTTGTCCGGCCTCGGCCTGGGTTACCACGAGGGGCTCCCTGCGCGTGGGGGTGTTGTCGGAATCGGCTGCGGTCATCATGGGGGCCACTTTTGGGCAATAGGAATGCAGGGCGGCTGCGGGGCGGGAAAAAGGAGGAGCCCAGACGTGCAGTCCAGGCTCCCCCTACGGGTGCGTTTACTGGTCGGTGTTCAGGTCGTAGGCCACAATAACGGTTTTCTCGGCACTCATGCCAACGGCCCCGGAGTAGGTGTTCAAGCAGACGATAAGCTGTTTGGTCCCCTTATTCTGCAAGTCCTCCACGCCCAGGTCAACAACGGTGCCCTTGATGCGGCGGGTCTTCCAGGCCAGGCTCATGCCCACGCCGTCCCAGAACAGGGAGTGTACCTCGCCCTGGGAAAAGCGGCGGAACTTTTGAAAGATCTGGGCGGCAACGGAGATGTCCTTGTTGGTCAGAAGTTCATATTTGCCGCTGTTGTTGAAGGAAACCGGCACCATGCGGAAGGGAATGTAGTAGAATAGCTCGGTGCCGCTGTCGCGTCGTCCACCGTCCATGCCTGGCAGGCGCTCATCAATGACCAGGTAGATGTTGGAGCTGTTGTAGCCTTCCTCCTGGGAGTACTGCACCTCTCCATCGGGGGTAAATACTTTCATGTAGCTATAGTCGTTTAACACCACAGTCTTATAGCTGGTGCCGTCGGGCAGGTAGGAGAAGTTGTACACGTTGGCGATGCTGGGCAGCTTGAGCCGGGTGACAGCCTGCAACTCGCCTTTGCTGAAGATCATTTCGCTCACGCCGGATTCGTCGAAGGGGGCGTGGGCACCCTTGCCCTGCCCCAGCAGCGTGGGGGAATACGTGGGCGGAATGCGCACCACCGCAAGGTGCATGGAGACGGGGTCGATGAACTTATCGAATTTGCCGTTGTTGTAGCTGTAGATATAGCTTTTGGGGTTCTGGGAGCCATCAGGGTCGTTCAAGGTGGAAACGATGATTTCTGCCTTGCCGTCGCGGTCCAGGTCCATCAGGCTCAAACGCAGGATCTTCAGGCGAGGTCCGATTTGGAACTGGCCCAGGGGCTTCAGCGTATTTTGGAAAAATTCGTAGGCGTACAGGGTGGTTTGGCTGGCGATGATGACCCGGTTCTTTTTGTCGCCTACAAAGTCGCCCACCACCATGCCCGCGGAGGCAAAGCGCAGGCTCTGGCTTTGCCAGCGCCCGGGTGTTTCCGCGCCGCCCTCGTAGCGGAACTGCGGGTTCATCACTGGGCCGCCAGCGGTGCCGACAGGGTTCTCGCCCGATTCGCCCACAACGAAACCAGCGTTTTGCGGCACTACGGCCTTATTCTGCTGCACCTTGCGTGCTTCTTTGCGCTCCTGGTTTTTTTGGTCGTCGCCAGGACGTTTGAACACTTCGCCGCGCACGTCCGCAGCCACGCGCTCCAGGGCGGGTACAAGGCCTTCCAGCGGAGTCTGAGCGGTCTTGGTCCAGGTCTGGCCCTTCTTGTCCCACACATGCAGGGTGATGTTGGCCTGCTTGTCGGTAAAGTCGATGGAACCGGCCATAAGGAAGTCCGTACCAGTCTGGCCCATCATGGAGATGGCGTCCGTGGCGCTTGCGGGTTGGCGTGTGCCCACGCGGTCAACATTGGCCGCCGCCGCAGGCTCGAAGTAGCCTATCCAGGCCAAACGGGAGGAAAGCATGCTCTGAGCGCCGCGGCTCATGTACATGTATTTTTGATCGGTGATTTTAAAGGGCAGCACGGCGTAGGTGCTTGCTCCCTGGGCCAAGGCAATCGCTGGAATCGTCAACATGGCGACGGCGAGCAAGAGGCCGAGAAGTTTGGTGCGGGACATGTATGATCCTCCTAAAACATGGGGGAATGGTTGGCGTCTTCCCATCGCGCGGGGCAGCAATGCTCGGTGCGACTGGGGCCAGTATTTACCATCATAGCAAACGGCATGCAAAAGAAACCTTGAAACGTCCAGCGGAAGAAATATCGCCTGCCGGGCGTAATATTGCCAAGAGCGGCCTTGGCGGGGTAGTAAGGAGGCAGAACGGCAATCAGGAGCTTTGCGCATATTTTGCGTCGAGCAACAGGAGCAACGAAACACGAATGGCCCGCACCTATCGCATCACTACCCCCGCGCACCAGGCCCCCCTGGTAGACGCGCTGCTTTCCGCTCAGGGATTCACCTTTGAGGTGGAGCCGTTCTACTCCCTGGCACGGCGGCTCACGGCGGAGCCTTTCCCCCTCGGCGCCAGCCTGGCAGCCAGCTTTGGACTTATTTACATTCAGGACCGCTCGTCCATGCTGCCGCCTGTGCTGTTGGCCGCGCCGGGCTCCGGGGCCGAGGGCTCCTGCTGCCTGGACATGTGCTCCAGCCCTGGCGGCAAAACCGGCATTTTGGCCCAGTCCGTCGGGCCTTCGGGCTTTGTGCTGGCCGTGGAGCCCTCGCATGACCGGCTGGCCACCCTGCGCCAGAATTTACGCCGTATGAACGCGGTGAATACAGCCACTGCGGGCATGGAGTCGCAATACTTGCCCCTGCCGCCGGAAAGCTTTCAGCGCATTCAGCTGGACCCGCCGTGCAGCGGTTGGGGCACTGTGGACAAGAACCCCAAGGTGCTGGAGCTGTGGACCCCGGAAAAAGCCGAAACCTTGGTGCGCCTGCAACGCGCCCTGCTGTCCAAGGCTGCGGAGCTGTTGGCTCCGGGCGGGGTGTTGATGTTTTCTACCTGCACCACCAATGTGCGGGAGAATGAAGAGCAAGCCGCCTGGGCCTTGGCGGAGCTTCCACTTGCGCTGGACCCACTGGAAGCACCTGCGGGTTTTACACCCGTGCGCCCGGCTCTGCCCGGCCTGGACGGGGTTCTCCGTGTGGGCGAGCAGCATGGCGGGCAAGGTGCCGCCAGCGCCGATGCACCCGGCCAGCCGCAGGGGCAGGGCTTCTTTTTGGCGCGATTTATCAAAACCGGAACGGCTGCTCCGCCGGACCGCGCCCCGGTTGATCTGGGCGGGCGCGAGCTTGCCCCGCGCGAGCTGGCCGAGGCCGGACCGCTTCAACTTTCCGCACTGCCCCCGGGTGAGGTGCGCGAATTTGGCGGCAAAGCGTATTTTCTGCATCAGCATGCTCTGGAGCTGGGCGGTAATCCGGATGAACCGGCTTTGCGTTGGCAGGGCTTTTGCCTGGGCCAAACCACCGGCGGCCGCGATGCCGCGCTGAAGGAGGCCGCTACCCGTGGCAAAGCCAAGGGGCTGGGTAAGACCAGCGGCAAGGGGCGCGCTGCGGCTTTGCCCAGCGCAAGGCTGAAGCTGGACCCGCGCTTGCGTGTTCTGTTGCCCCCGGCGGTGGATTTGCCCTCGGAACTGCGGCTGGATGTGGACGACACCGCGACGCTGGAGGCATTGCTGTCCGGTCGGAGCATGGATGCTGTTGGTGCCGCCTCGGGCGAGGGCTCCGGCGGGTTGGCAGGGCTGTATTTTCGGGGCTTGCCCCTGGGCTGGCTGACGCGGAAGGGGCGGCGCCTGCTGTGGTCGGACCGCTGATTTTTGTGAGGAAAGTGACCCAATCGAAATTTTTTTTCAAAAAACCTTTGACAGCCACCCGGGTCTGTGGCAAACACCACTTCTCCGTGGCGGGCAGCCACAGAAAACAACCTGGTGCTCAACTCCAGCGCGTTTTCGGAAAAGTTGCTCGGTACCCCTCGGGCGGATAGCTCAGTTGGCAGAGCATCGGCCTTACAAGCCGGGGGTCACAGGTTCGAGCCCTGTTCCGCCCACCACAGAGTCTCATAGTGCGGAGTGGTAGTTAAGTTGGTTATAACGCCGGCCTGTCACGTCGGAGGGCGCGAGTTCAAGTCTCGTCCACTCCGCCAGCACACAACAAGGGTCGAACTCGTAAGAGTTCGGCCCTTTTCTTTTACCCCCACCTCTGCTTTCACCTCTTCCCTTCTGTTATGAAAGATGTTATTAGGAATGAATACGCTTTTCAACCGGAGGTTATCCCCATGATCGAACGCACAGGATTGATCACCTTCCACGGCAACCCGCTCACTCTCCTCGGCCCGGCCCTCCAAGAGGGCGACACGGCCCCGGGTTTTGCCTT
>Ga0183099_1000794_pt1 | contig 20580 bp, 23 predicted proteins | sample Biomet1_FD_127788 | JGI IMG/M metagenome (GOLD analysis project Ga0183099, IMG submission 127788) | Microbial communities from bioreactor (seeded with anoxic lake sediment) at LBNL, California, USA - Biofuel metagenome 1 | ecosystem: Engineered > Bioreactor > Anaerobic > Unclassified ...
GCGTTTATGCCTTGGGAAGGCTACAACTATGAAGATGCTATTTTGCTCAGCGAAAAAATCGTAAAAGAGGATATTTACACATCGATCCATATTGAAGAATATGAATGCGATGCCCGCGATACGAAGCTGGGGCCAGAAGAAATTACCCGAGATATTCCGAATGTAGCAGAAGATGCGCTGCGCGACCTTGATGAAGGCGGAATCATTTGCGTTGGTGCGGAAGTCCGTCCGGGAGATATCCTGGTCGGCAAGGTAACGCCAAAAGGCGAAACCGAACTCACTGCGGAAGAAAGACTCCTGCGGGCTATTTTCGGCGAAAAAGCCCGGGAAGTCCGCGATACATCCTTGCGCGTGCCGCATGGCGAAGCTGGAAAGATTGTTGATGTCAAGATATTCAGCCGGGAAAACAACGATGAACTGCCACCAGGCGTAAATCATCTTGTCCGCGTTTATATCGCCCAGAAGCGCAAGATTTCTGTCGGCGATAAGATGGCCGGCCGTCATGGTAACAAAGGGGTTGTGTCACGCATTATGCGTGAAGAGGATATGCCGTTCCTGCCGGATGGCACGCCGGTTAATATCGTCTTAAACCCACTTGGTGTACCATCGCGTATGAATATCGGACAGGTATTGGAAACCCATTTGGGAATGGCTGTTCGGACTCTTGGCCTGCAGATCAAAGCCGGCGATCCGGAAGTTGAAAGCAGACTGCGCGCAAGCGGTTATGATTTTGACAAGAATGGCATGCCAAAGCCGGATGCTGCCGGGATCCATATTGCAACACCGGTATTTGACGGAGCTAAAGAAAACGAAGTATTTGCTACCTTGAAGGCAGCTGGGCTTCGCGACGACGGCAAGACGATTCTCTATGACGGACGCACAGGCGAAGCCTTTGATAATCCGGTCACTGTTGGCTGCGTATACATGCTCAAACTGCATCATTTGGTTGATGACAAGATTCATGCCCGGTCAACCGGTCCGTACTCCTTAGTTACGCAGCAGCCACTCGGCGGTAAAGCTCAGTTTGGTGGACAGCGTTTCGGGGAAATGGAAGTTTGGGCCCTGGAAGCTTATGGCGCGGCTTATACCCTGCAGGAAATCCTGACGGTTAAGTCCGATGATGTTGTCGGGCGTGTTAAGACGTATGAAGCCATTGTCAAGGGTGAAAACATTCCGGAACCGGGTGTACCAGAATCGTTTAAGGTATTGATTAAAGAATTGCAGAGTATCGGTCTTGATATTAAGGTTCTCTCGGAAGATGCACAGGAAATCATGATTCATGATACGGATGAAGACATCAATGAAACCGCGAAAGAATTGGATCTTGATGTAAAGGGCGTTAATCCAGATCAACACAAACTGGAGGCTACTGCAGTAATCGAATCGTATCAGGAAGACAATAAGGTTTCCGCTGGTGAAGAAGATGACATTATCGCTGAACTCGGCAATATGGGTGAAGCAGAGAACGATGCTAAACAGACGGGTAAAGATATCAACATAGATCTTGACGACATAGTCGGCGACGACTCTGAAAAATAGAAGGGAGTGATACCTCCTTGTTGGATGTAAATAATTTTGATTCAATGCGAATAGGGCTGGCATCACCGGAGAAGATCAGAGAATGGTCTTATGGTGAAGTTAAAAAGCCGGAAACAATCAACTATCGTACACTTAAACCAGAACGTGACGGCTTGTTCTGCGAAAAGATTTTTGGACCGACACGTGACTGGGAATGTCATTGCGGTAAATATAAGAGGATCCGTTATAAGGGTATTGTTTGCGATCGCTGCGGCGTTGAAGTAACGCGCTCTAAAGTCCGCCGTGAGCGCATGGGGCATATTGAGCTGGCAGCACCAGTTTCCCACATTTGGTATTTTAAGGGAATCCCGAGCCGCATGGGCTTGATTCTCGATGTATCTCCGCGGGCTTTGGAAAAAGTTCTGTACTTTGCCTCGTATATTGTTTTGGATCCAGCGGATACGCCGCTGATGAAGAAACAGCTTTTGACGGAAAATGAATACCGCGAATACCGTGCGAAATATGGTGCGGCGTTCAAGGTTGGCATGGGTGCCGAAGCTGTTAAAAAACTGCTCGACGAACTCAATCTGGAAAAAATGAATGTAGATCTTCGTCAGGAACTCAAAGATGTCAGCGGCCAGCGCAAAATTCGCGCGATTCGCCGTTTGGAAGTTGTCGAAGCTTTCCGTAAATCCGGCAATAATCCTGCATGGATGATTCTGGATGCTGTTCCGGTAATTCCACCGGAACTCCGTCCTATGGTTCAGCTCGACGGCGGCCGCTTTGCAACGTCCGACTTAAACGATTTGTATCGCCGGGTAATCAACCGCAACAATCGTTTGAAGCGACTGCTTGACCTCGGGGCTCCGGATATCATTGTCCGCAATGAAAAACGCATGCTCCAGGAAGCTGTAGATGCCCTGATTGACAATGGCCGCCGCGGCCGTCCGGTAACGGGCCCGGGGAACAGACCACTGAAATCCCTCAGCGATATGCTGAAAGGGAAACAGGGGCGTTTCCGCCAGAATCTCTTGGGCAAGCGCGTCGATTATTCCGGCCGTTCCGTTATCGTTGTCGGTCCGGAACTCAAACTGCATCAGTGCGGTTTGCCGAAAGAAATGGCCTTGGAACTCTTCAAGCCTTTCGTCATGAAGAAACTCGTAAACGCAGGTTTTGCTCATAATATCAAGTCGGCTAAACGCATGGTAGAAAGGGTTCGCCCGGAAGTCTGGGATGTGCTTGAAGAAGTCATCAAAGAACATCCGGTACTTCTGAATCGTGCTCCGACCCTGCATCGTCTCGGCATCCAGGCCTTTGAACCAGTACTGACCGAAGGTCGTGCCTTGAAGCTCCATCCGCTCGCTTGTACAGCCTATAATGCCGATTTTGATGGTGACCAGATGGCCATCCATTTACCGCTTTCGGCTGAAGCACAGGCTGAAGCGCGTGTCTTGATGCTTGCTGCCAATCATATCCTGGCACCAAAAGATGGTCGTCCGATTATTGTTCCGACACAAGATATGGTACTCGGTTCTTACTATCTGACGATTGTTAAACCGGGAGCTTTGGGCGAAGGCAAGATATGTACCAGCATCAATGAAGCACTACTGGCTTATCAGGAACATGAATTGTCCTTGCAGGCAGAAATCCAGACTCGCATCGAAGGCTATGGCCTCGTTAAGACGACGCTCGGCCGCATGATCTTCAATGAAATTCTGCCGCAGGAAATCCGTTATTATTATAAAGATAAAGAAACGGATCAGTGGTGCCTGGGCATTCTCATGAACAAAAAACAGCTGGGCAAGCTTGTTGCTAATTGTTATGAACACTTTGGCGGCAGCAAAACAGCTACGGTTATCGATGATGTCAAGAACCTTGGTTATCATTATGCCTGCATCGCCGGCATGACGGTTGCCATTTCCGATATTATCATTCCGCCGGAAAAGAAAGAAATTCTGGCGGCAACCGAAAAAGAAGTCAATCTCATCGAACGCCAATACGGCCGCGGCCTGATAACTGATGGCGAGCGCTATAATAAAGTCATTACCTTGTGGACAAAGGCTACAGATGATGTAACCGATGCCATGATGAAAAATATGGATGCATTCAACCCGATTTACATGATGGCCGATTCCGGGGCTCGCGGTAACAAACAGCAGATGCGTCAGCTCGCTGGGATGCGCGGACTCATGGCGGATCCATCCGGTAAGATCATCGATTTGCCAATCAAGGCAAATTTCCGTGAAGGCTTAACTGTATCCGATTACTTTATTTCGTCCCATGGGGCTCGTAAAGGTCTGGCCGATACAGCTCTTAGAACAGCCGATTCCGGTTACCTGACACGCCGTCTTGTCGACGTTGCCCAGGATGTCATTGTTCGTGAAGAAGACTGCGACGTTGTCGGCATCAATCTTCTCCGGGAACGTGCCAGATTGGCTTCTTCCACGGTAAAAGCCATTGAAGTCCTCAAGGAAACCCTTGACGGCCGCATGCTTGGCGGGGATGTTTTGGATCCGAAAACGGGCGATATCCTCTTTCCAGCGGATACCGCTTTGGACGAAGCAACTCTTAAAGTTATTGGTGAACACGGAGTCGCCGAAATCATCGTTCGTGGCTCTTCTGTTACTACAGAAGCGGTCATCAGCAACGCAATGCTTTCCGAAACCATTATTTTGGGAGCGCCGGAAGAAGCTGTCCGGATTGCTATCCGGAAATCGATGATTCGCGAGATGCTCGGCAAAGATACAACCGATGCAGTTCTCGACAACCAGGAAAATGAAATTGTTCCAGGCAATACACCGCTTACGGAAGCCTATATTGAAGCCATTCTGGCCAGTGATGCCAAGGAAGTTAAGGTCCGCAACAATAATGTTCGCGGTATTGAAGTCGAAGCAATCAAAGAAGGCAATGGGATTATTGAATCACTCAAAGACCGCATTGTCGGACGTGTTTTAGCAGAAGATATCATAAATGAAGAAACCGGTGAAAAGGTTGCTTCGCTTAACGATTCCATCAATGAAGAAGTGGCGGATGCCATTTGCCAGGTTCGCGAACGGGTATCCATTCGCAGCGTACTGACGTGTAAATCGCAGTTTGGTGTATGTATTAAATGCTATGGCCGCGATTTGGCGAATGCAACGCAGGTTGATGTCGGCGAAGCGGTCGGCATTATTGCCGCTCAGTCTATAGGGGAACCGGGTACACAGCTTACGATGCGTACTTTCCATACCGGCGGGGTTGCCGGTGATGACATCACCCAGGGTCTGCCGCGTGTTGAAGAATTATTTGAAGCGCGCAAGCCGAAACATCATGCCATCATTGCTGAAATTGAAGGCACAGCGGAAGTCAAGGATATCAAGGGCATGCGCCGCATCACCATATATCCGGTCACGGGTGAGGAACGCATTTATGCGATACCGTACGGTTCGCGTATTGTCGTCAAGGATGGTGCCCCAATTCATCCGGGCGATAAGCTTACCGAAGGCTCCGTCAATCCGCATGACATCTTGCGCGTTTGCGGCCTGCGTGAAACGCAGCGGTATCTTGTGTATGAAGTACAGAAGGTATATAAATCGCAGGGCGTTGAAATCAATGATAAGCATATTGAAGTCATGGTTCGTCAGATGCTCCATAAAGTTAAAATTGAAGCGTCCGGCGATACGGAATTCTTGCCAGGTGAATTCGTTGATATGAATACTTTTGAAGCAGCGAATACCAAGGCAATTGAAAATGGCGGGGAACCGTCTGTTGCCAGACCGATCCTCTTGGGGATTACGAAGGCATCGCTCGCTACGGATTCCTTCTTATCAGCTGCATCTTTCCAGGAAACGACACGTGTCCTGACGGATGCTGCCATCAAAGGTAAAGTAGATCCACTCATCGGGCTCAAAGAAAACGTTATTATCGGGAAGCTCATCCCGGCAGGTACGGGCATGAGCCGGTATCGCAATATCAAAATTACCGACCCGAGTCTGGTTGTAGCAGAAGAAGCTGTAATCGAAAACAAATAAGAACATGTTGTGCTGCCCCGAAAAATCCACTAGTGATTATTCGGGGCAGTTTTATGTTTTTTTTTATTGGATTTTAAAAAATAAAATATTTTTACCCTGCGTCAGGCTTTATTCTTGTAAAAAGCGGCAATTAATTCTATAATGAAGTTGTAAGACAACTGTGATGGCGGCAAAGCCGTGAAACCGGTAATTTTTGACAAAAAAAGTTTTAGCTTTGCAATCTGTACATTTTCTTTTGAATCGTGTATCATTAAGAGTATTGTAGTTTGTTTTGCAAAATTATGAATTAAAAATTAAAGGGGATTGAGTAAATGAGCAATATTGATATGACATCGGTAAATGCCATTCGCGTACTTGCAGCTGATGCAGTACAAAAAGCCAAATCAGGTCATCCGGGGTTGCCACTGGGCAGTGCAGCCATGGCTTATGAATTGTGGGCAAACCATATGAACCATAATCCGAAAAATCCAAATTGGGAAAACAGAGATCGTTTCGTCCTTTCCGGTGGACATGGCTCGACATTGCTCTATTCCCTGTTGCATTTATTCGGTTACGGTTTAACCATAGAGGATTTAAAAAATTTCCGCCAGGACGGCTCTTTGACGCCGGGACATCCGGAATATCGGCATACTGTCGGCATTGAAGCTACGACCGGACCGTTGGGTGCGGGTATGGCTATGGCGGTAGGCATGGCTATGTCGGAAGCACATTTGGCGGCCACGTTCAATAAACCAGAATTTCCAGTTATCGATCACTACACCTTTGCCCTTGGTGGTGACGGCTGCATGATGGAAGGCATCTCGTCAGAAGCCTTTTCTTTAGCTGGAACTTTGGGTTTAAGCAAATTGATCGTCTTTTATGACAGCAACAAGATATCGATTGAAGGCAGCACTGATCTGGCCTTTACGGAAGATGTCCAAAAGCGCATGGAGGCTTTCGGGTTCCAGATAATTACCGTCGAAGACGGTAATGACCTCGCTGCTATCGGCAAAGCCATTGAAGCAGCAAAAGCAGAAAAAACGAAACCTTCGTTTATCACCGTGAAGACGCAGATCGGTTATGGTTGTCCGGCAAAGCAAGGCAAGGCAAGTGCTCATGGAGAACCATTGGGTGAAGACAATGTCAAAGCATTGAAGGAAAATCTTAAATGGGAAAAGCAGGATCCCTTTTATGTGCCACAGGCTGTTTATGATAACTATAGCGATCTGGCGAAAAAAGGTGCAGCAGCAGAAGCGCAGTGGAACAAACTGTTTGCTGCTTACGTTGCAAAATATCCGGAAGCCAAAGTGCTTTGGGATAAATTCTATGGTGAAGTTAACGCGGAAGCTTTGCTGAACGATGAAGAATTTTGGGCTTATGAAAATAAACCGCAGGCTACGAGAAACTTATCCGGCATCATGATCAATCGCATTAAGGATATGTTGCCGAATCTCTTTGGCGGCAGTGCGGATTTGGCACCTTCTACCAAAACTCATATGGATGGCGAAACGGATTTCAGCAAGGAAAATTATGCTGGAAAAAATTTGCATTTTGGCGTAAGAGAACTCGCGATGTCGGCGATTGGCAATGGGATTACCCTGCATGGCGGCCTCAAAACTTATATTGCGACATTCTTTGTCTTCAGCGATTACACGAAACCTATGGCCAGATTGGCGGCACTCATGGGCATTCCGGTTACATACGTGCTGACGCATGACAGCATCGGTGTTGGTGAAGACGGCCCAACACATGAACCAATTGAACAGTTGGCAATGCTCAGAGCGATGCCGAACTTCAATGTGTTCCGTCCGGCAGATGCCACGGAAACAGCCGCTGGCTGGTATTTGGCAATAACCAGCAAACAGACGCCGACGGCACTGGTGCTTACACGCCAAAACCTGCCGCAGCTTGCTGGCAGCAGCAAAGATGCATTGAAAGGTGCTTATGTTATTGCGGATTCCAGCAAACAGACACCCGATGGTATTTTGATTGCTACTGGTTCAGAAGTTTCTCTGGCCCTAGAAGCCAAAGCTGCACTTGCCAAAGAAAATATTGATGTTCGCGTGGTCAGTATGCCTTGCATGGATTTATTTGAACAGCAGTCGGCTGCTTATCAAGCGGAAGTTTTACCAAAAAATGTTCGGGCCAGAGTCGCTGTGGAAGCTGCAGCGGATTTTGGTTGGGGGAAATTCGTCGGGCTTGACGGCGAAACGGTTACGATGCGTGGGTTCGGAGCTTCGGCACCGGCAGATGTACTGTTCAAGAAGTTCGGCTTTACGACAGAAAATGTTGTGGCTGTGATGAAAAAAGTATACGCAGGCGTCAAGCAGTAAGTTTAAGCCCTGAAGTTTAGCTGTAAAAGCTACTATATAATAGAACTAAATAAAAGATAAGATATGGATGGTCTGATTTTAGACCATCCATATTTATGAGTGGCGGTGAAAATAATGAGTAAAAGTAATTTGAAGTTGAAAAAAATCGGTGTTCTGACGAGTGGCGGCGATTCGCCGGGAATGAATGCGGCAGTGCGTGCTGTTGTCCGAACGGCTGTAAATTATGGCATGCAGGTTGTCGGTGTAAAGCGTGGGTACAATGGCTTAATCAATGGGGAATTTGTGGAGCTTGATGCAGGTTCTGTTGCCGATCGCATGCAGCGCGGCGGGACATTTCTTTATACGGCCCGTTGTATGGAATTTATGCAGCCGGAAGGCAGAGCCAAGGCTTTTGAAATGGCAAAAGAGCAGGGAATAGAAGGACTTGTGGTCATCGGTGGCGATGGATCTTTTCGTGGGGCTGAAAAACTCAGCGAGCTTGGACTGCCGACCGTAGGCATTCCCGGCACCATTGATAATGATATCGTATGCACAGAGTATACGATTGGCTTTGATACAGCCTGCAATATCGGCATGGAGGCAATTGACCGCTTGCGCGATACGGCGCAAAGTCATGAAAAATGCAGTTTGATTGAAGTGATGGGCCGGAAAGCCGGACACCTTGCTCTGCAGGTTGGGATTGCTGCCGGAGCCAGCGCGGTACTTGTGCCGGAAAAGAATTATGACATAAAAAATGAAATCTGCCGGGATGTCTTAGCCGGACAGAAAAGCGGCAAGACGCATCATATCATCATCGTAGCGGAAGGCTGCAAGGACAATATCAACGACATTGCGGAAACTATTGAGCAGGAAACGGGCATCAGCACCCGGGTCACGGTACTCGGACATATACAGCGCGGCGGGGCACCGACGGTGATTGATCGCGTAATTGCGACGCAGATGGGATACCGGGCCGTTGATTTGCTGAGCAAGGGCATAGGAAACCGGCTCGTAGCCATTCAGGATAACAAAGTGGTGGATTATAACATCAACGAAGGTCTGATGATGAAGAAATCAATTGATGAAACATTATATAATATTTGCCAGACCGTAGCCCGTTAAATGGCAAAGCAAAAGAAAGCAGCCGCATTGATTTTAATGCAGCTGTTTTTGCTTTTAGCACTTCTAAAAACGAATATGACACGCCAGGAAACGTGGGCATGAAAATATTGATAAAATAAGTGTTGACATTAATTTTAATAGATGATAATATGTATGAGTGCCTGAAAAAAGCATTCATTTGGTTATATAGGAGTGAAGCAAATGTCGCTTGAAGCACTGCAAAATGCCAACAAAGTGATTGGCATAAAACAAGTTACCAAAGCTGTAAACAAAGGGTTTGCCGAGGCGGTGTTTTTAGCCGAAGATGCAGATCAGCGGGTTTTGCAGCCGCTTAAAGAACTATGCGGTGAAAAAAATATTGCTACCGTAAGTGTGGCAACGATGGTTGAACTGGGAACGGCTTGCTCGATTGAAGTCGGAGCAGCAGCCGCAGCGGTTTTGAAGTAGCTATTATTGTTAAAAATCTTATCATTTTCCAAGGATTATGATGGGGTTATTAAATAATAAATTTTCATTTGAAGGAAGGAGGTGCATGTATGCCTACAATTAATCAGTTAGTTCGCAAGAGCAGACAGAGCATGCAGGAAAAATCCACAGCACCGGCTTTGAAGAATTGCCCACAGAAACGTGGCGTTTGTACAAGAGTTTATACAACGACTCCGAAAAAACCAAACTCCGCGCTCCGTAAAGTTGCCCGTGTTCGTTTAACGAATAGCATTGAAGTAACAGCTTATATCCCGGGTATCGGTCATAATCTTCAGGAACATAGTGTTGTTTTGATTAGAGGCGGCCGTGTAAAGGATTTACCAGGTGTTCGTTATCATATCATCCGTGGTTCTTTAGACACTGCAGGTGTTCAGGATCGTGCCCAGAGCAGATCGAAATATGGTGCAAAGCGCGCTAAAGCTAAGAAAAAATAATGCGGATTTATCATGAAGATTAATGAGTGAGGAGGGATATCAATGCCAAGAAAAGGTTCAGTACCTAAACGTGATGTGTTGCCGGATCCGGTATACAAATCCAAAGTTGTAACGAAATTTATCAACAAGATAATGCTTTCTGGCAAAAAAGGTGTTGCTGAAAAAGTTGTTTATGATGCATTCGAAAGCATCAGAGCAAAAACTGGCAAGGATCCTTTAGAAGTGTTTGAAACTGCTTTAAAAAATGTTATGCCGGTTCTGGAAGTTCGTGCTCGTCGTGTCGGCGGTGCTAACTATCAGGTTCCTATCGAAGTTCGTCCGGATCGTCGTATGACACTGGGAATTCGTTGGATCGTAAACTATGCCAGACTTCGTGGTGAAAAGACCATGAACGAAAGACTTTCTGGTGAATTAATGGATGCTGCCAATAATACGGGCGCGTCAATCAAGAAAAAAGAAGATACTCATAAGATGGCTGAGGCTAATAAAGCGTTCGCTCATTATCGTTGGTAGTATCTAAATATTAAGGAGCGATGTAATAGTGGGCAGAGAGTTTTCACTTGAAAAAACTCGTAATATAGGAATCATGGCACATATTGATGCCGGCAAAACCACTACTACGGAACGTATTCTCTTCTACACTGGTAGAGTGCATAAGATTGGTGAAGTTCATGAAGGCGCTGCTACAATGGACTGGATGGCTCAGGAACAGGAAAGAGGTATTACAATTACCTCGGCTGCTACGACTTGCCATTGGAAGGAACATCGTATCAACATCATTGACACACCAGGCCACGTGGACTTTACAGTCGAAGTAGAACGTTCACTTAGAGTGCTTGATGGCGCGGTTGCTGTACTGACTGCTCGGGGTGGGGTTGAACCTCAAACTGAAACAGTATGGCGCCAAGCTGAAAAATACAATGTACCGCGTATGGCTTATGTTAATAAGATGGACATCACCGGTGCAGACTTCTACAACGTTATCAAGATGATGGAAGACCGCTTACATGCAAATGCAGTGGCTATCCAACTTCCTATTGGCGCTGAAGATGACTTCAAGGGTATTGTTGATTTGATCAAAATGGATGCAATCATCTATGAAGATGATCTCGGCAAAGTGGCTGATGAAGTTGCTATCCCTGAAGAACTTAAAGAAAAAGCTGAAGAGTATCGTCAAAAACTCATCGAAGCAGTTGCTGAAACTGATGATGAACTGATGATGAAATATCTCGAAGGCGAAGAATTTACCGAAGCAGAAATCAAAGCAGCTATTCGTAAAGCTACGATTGCTTGCAAAATGACTCCTGTTACTTGCGGTACTTCTTACAAAAATAAAGGCGTTCAGCCTATGCTCGATGCGATTGTTGACTTCATGCCAGCACCGACGGATATTCCACCTATTAAGGGTGTTGATCCTGACTCTGGTGAAGAAGATCACCGTCCATCAAGCGATAGCGAACCATTCTCGGCTCTGGCATTTAAGATCATGACAGATCCGTATGTTGGTAAACTTGCATTCTTCCGTGTATATTCTGGTACATTGACTTCTGGTTCTTATGTGTATAACTCCACTAAGGGCAAGAAAGAACGTATCGGACGTATCCTCCAGATGCATGCAAACCATCGTGAAGAACTTACTGAAGTTTATAGCGGTGATATTGCAGCTGCAGTTGGTCTTAAAGATACGACTACGGGAGATACGCTCTGTGATGAAAGTCATGCAATCATTTTGGAATCAATGGTATTCCCTGATCCGGTTATCTCTGTTGCGGTTGAACCAAAAACAAAAGCTGACCAGGAAAAAATGGGTATCGCTCTCCAGAAACTTGCAGAAGAAGATCCTACTTTCCGCGTGAAGACAGATCAGGAAACTGGTCAGACAATCATCTCGGGAATGGGCGAACTTCATTTGGAAATCATTGTAGACCGTATGCTTCGCGAATTCAAAGTGGACTGTGCAGTCGGTAAGCCACAAGTTGCTTATCGTGAAACAATTCGCAAAACGGTTAAATCTGAAGGTAAGTTTGTTCGTCAGTCCGGTGGCCGTGGTCAATATGGTCATTGCTGGCTTGAACTTATTCCACAGGAACCGGGTGTTGGCTTCAGCTTTGAAAACAAAGTCGTTGGTGGTGCGATTCCAAAAGAATTCATCAATCCAATTGAAGCTGGTATTAAAGAAGCTATGGACAGCGGTGTTGTTGCTGGCTATCCAGTAGTTGATATCAAAGCGATTGTCTATGACGGTTCGTTCCATGATGTCGATTCCTCGGAAATGGCCTTTAAAATTGCCGGTTCTATGGCCTTTAAGTCAGGTTGTCAGAAAGCAACTCCTGTACTTCTTGAACCATACGTGAAAGTCGAAGTTATTGTTCCAGAAGAATACATGGGCGATGTAATCGGCGATTTGAATTCACGTCGTGGCCGCATTGAAGGAATGGAAAACCGTAATGGAGCACAGGTCATCAATGGCTTCGTTCCGCTTTCTGAAATGTTTGGTTACTCAACAGACTTACGTTCAAAAACCCAGGGTCGTGGGAACTACTCCATGGAAGTTGCTTACTATGATGAAGTTCCTAAAAATATATCAGATAATATCGTCGCTAAAAATAAAGGCGAATAAGGGAGGAAATTACTAACAATGGCTAAACAAAAGTTTGAAAGAACAAAACCACATGTAAACATTGGTACAATCGGTCACGTTGACCATGGCAAGACTACTTTGACTGCTGCTATCACAAAGGTACTGTCTCAAAAGGGCGGCGCTGCATTCATGGATTACTCCATGATCGATAAAGCTCCAGAAGAAAGAGAACGTGGTATCACGATCAATACAGCTCATGTTGAGTATGAAACTGAAAAAAGACATTACGCTCACGTTGACTGCCCGGGCCATGCTGACTATGTAAAGAACATGATCACTGGTGCGGCTCAGATGGATGGCGCTATCTTGGTTGTAAGTGCAGCTGATGGTCCTATGCCACAGACTCGCGAACATATCCTCTTGTCCCGTCAGGTTGGCGTACCAGCAATGGTCGTTTTCTTGAACAAAGCTGATATGGTTGATGATGAAGAATTAATGGAATTGGTTGAAATGGAAGTTCGTGAACTTCTTTCCAGCTATGATTTCCCAGGCGACGACATTCCAGTTGTTTCCGGTTCTGCACTCAAAGCTCTTGAAGGCGACGCTAAATACGAAGCAAAAATCATGGAACTTATGGATGCTGTTGATGAATACATCCCAACTCCAGTTCGTGATACTGACAAACCTTTCTTGATGCCTGTCGAAGATGTCTTCACAATCACTGGTCGTGGTACAGTTGCTACCGGCCGTGTTGAACGTGGCGAAGTTAAAATCGGCGACGTTATCGAAATCGTTGGTATGGAAGAAATGGCTAAATCGACTACTGTAACTGGTATCGAAATGTTCCGTAAAATGCTCGACAGCGCAGTTGCTGGTGATAACATCGGTGCTTTGCTTCGTGGTGTTGATCGTAAAGAAATTCAGCGTGGTCAGGTTCTCGCTAAACCGGGTTCCATTAAACCACACACGAAATTCCAGGCTCAGGTTTACGTATTGACGAAAGAAGAAGGCGGCCGTCATACACCGTTCTTCACAAACTATCGTCCACAGTTCTACTTCCGTACAACTGACGTAACTGGCGTTGTTAATTTACCAGAAGGCACTGAAATGGTTATGCCTGGTGATAACATCGAAATGGATATCGAACTCATCACTCCGATCGCTATCGAAAAAGGCTTGCGCTTCGCTATTCGCGAAGGCGGTCATACAGTTGGCGCCGGTCGTGTAATCGAAATCAAAGAATAATTGAATAAGAATTATCTGCGTATAGGGGCGGCGATCTCGTCGCCCTTATATAAAGGTTATTTTTGGTACCCCCCAATGCGATGACGTGGTAGATTGCTCGCGTCAGCGAGGGAACTAGCACGGAGAAATGTCTGAGTCGAGAACTTAGGCGATAAGGAGGAAAATACATTGTCTAAACAACAGAAAATTAGAATTCGTTTAAAAGCATATGATCATAAAATTCTTGATCAGTCTGCAGTGAAAATTGTTGATACTGCAAAGAGAACGGGTGCAATGGTATCCGGTCCGATTCCACTACCTACAGAAAAAAATATTTTTACAATATTACGTTCTCCACATGTCAACAAGGATTCGCGTGAACAGTTCGAAATGAGAACCCATAAACGCTTGATTGACATCTTAGAACCGACTTCCAAAACCGTAGACGCTTTAATGCGCTTGGATTTGCCAGCTGGTGTGGATATCGAAATCAAATTGTAAGAGGAGGTGGAATGAATGTCTAAAGCGATTTTAGGTAAAAAATTAGGTATGACCCAAATCTTTACTGAAGAAGGTAAAGTAATTCCTGTTACAGTTGTTGAATCGAATAAAAACGTTGTTGTTCAAAACAGAACGGTAGAAAACGATGGATACAATGCTGTACAATTGGGTTTTGGTGCAATAAAAGAATATAAAGTAACGAAACCAATGAAAGGCCACTTCGCAAAAGCTGGTGTTACACCAGTAAAATTCATCCGTGAAATGCGTTTGGCAGATGCTTCTGAATATAAAGTCGGTGATATGATCGGCGTTGATATATTTAGTGCTGGTGAATTAGTTGACGTTACAGGTACAGCTAAAGGCAAAGGTTTTGCCGGTACGATCAAACGTCATAATTTCGCTTGCGGACCTATGGGTCATGGCTCGAAATCACATCGTGAACCAGGTTCAACTGGTGCAATGATCAGTGGTCACGGCGGACGTGTGCTTAAAGGTAAGAAATTACCAGGTCACATGGGCGGCCAAAAAGTTACTATCCAGCGTTTAAGCGTAGTCCGCGTAGATGCAGATCGTAATTTACTTTTGATCAAGGGTGCTATCCCTGGTCCGAAGAACAGCTTAGTAATCATCAAAAACACGGTTAAACCGGGTAAAAACTAATCGGAAGGAGGATATGCTATATTATGCCTACAGTAGCAGTTTATACAGTCGCAGGTCAAAAAACCAGCGATTTAGAATTAAATGAAAGCGTCTTTGGCGTTGAAGCGAACGAAGCACTCGTTCATCAAGCAGTTGTAATGCAGATGGCAGCACAGCGTCTTGGCACGCATGCAACAAAAACCAGAGGTTTGGTTCGCGGCGGTGGTCGTAAACCTTGGAAGCAAAAAGGCACAGGTCGTGCGCGCAGCGGAAGCACGCGTTCCCCAATTTGGGTGGGCGGTGGTACCGTATTCGGTCCGACTCCACGCTCATATGCTTTCAGAATGCCTCGTAAACAACGTCGTTTAGCAATCAAATGCGCTTTGTCTGACAAAGTAGCAAGCGGAGATTTCGTCGTTTTAGAAAACCTGGATTTTGCAGCTCCTAAAACAAAAGATGTCGTTAAGATGTTAAATGATTTCAGCGTAGATAAAAAAGTTCTGTTCGTTACAGCTGATGCAGTTGAAAACGTAGAAAAATCTTCGCGTAACATCCCTGGTGTAAAAGCTATCAGCTCTTGTGGATTGAATGTTTATGATATCTTAAATCATAACAAACTCTTCATTACAAAAGATGCAATTACACGTATTGAGGAGGTACTTGCATAATGAACGCACGCGATATCTTGATCCGTCCGCTTATTACGGAAAGAACAACTCAACTGATGGCTGAAGGAAAATATGTGTTTGTTGTCGCTAAAGAAGCAAACAAAATTGAAATCAGCAAAGCGGTTGCCGAAGTCTTTAAAGTAAAAGTGGAATCGGTAAATACAGTAAATGTAACTGGTAAAGTAAAACGCATGGGACGCAGCATTGGTAAGCGTTCTGATTATAAAAAAGCAATCGTGAAACTCGCAGCTGGAGAAACAATCGAATTCTTCGAAGCGTAAGATTCTTTGTAAAGGAGGTAAAATTAAGTGGCAATAAAAAGTTTTAAACCATATTCTGCAGGCAGACGTTTTATGACCGTAGCTTCATTCGATGAAATTACGACTGATAAACCGGAAAAATCCCTCGTTGAAAAACTCAAAATGCATGGTGGACGTAATCAACAGGGCCGTTTGACTGTAAGACATCAAGGCGGCGGGCACAAACGCTTGTACCGCGTCATCGATTTCAAACGTAACAAAGACAATGTTCCAGCTCGTGTTGCAACAATTGAATACGATCCGAACCGTAGTGCTCGTATTGCACTTTTAAATTACATGGACGGTGAAAAACGTTACATCTTGGCACCTAACGGCTTGAAAGTTGGGGATCAGGTGGTTTCCGGTCCAGAATCAGATATCAAACCAGGTAATGCTCTTCCAATCAAGAACATTCCAGTAGGTACGATGCTTCATAACATCGAACTTAAAATCGGCAAAGGCGGACAGTTAGTTCGTTCAGCTGGTACGGGCGCTCAGCTCATGGCTAAAGACGGCGATTATGCTCTCTTGCGTATGCCATCTGGTGAACTTCGTAAAGTTCATATCAACTGCCGTGCTACTATCGGTCAGGTTGGTAACTTAGAACATGAAAACATTACGATCGGTAAAGCAGGTCGTTCCCGTTGGTTGGGTATTCGCCCAGCAAACCGCGGTGTATCGATGAATCCGAACGATCATCCACATGGTGGTGGGGAAGGCCGCAGTCCTGTTGGCCGCAAACATCCTGTTACTAAATGGGGTAAATGCGCAATGGGTGCTACTACTCGCCGCAAGAAAAACTCTGACAAGTTCATTGTTAAGAGCCGCAAAAAGAAATAAGATATACTCTAAGATAAACCAAGCAGGTGCAGCCTGAAAAGGCTTGCCTGAGGCGAAAGGAGGACACATTTTGTCCAGATCAATTAAAAAAGGACCTTACGTGCATCCTAGTGTCACTAAGAAAATCGATGCTATGAATGCAGCCGATGAAAAGAAAGTCATTAAAACTTGGTCGCGCAGCTCGACAATTTTCCCTACATTTGTCGGTCACACGATTGCAGTTCATGATGGCCGCAAACATGTGCCTGTATATGTAACGGAAGATATGGTAGGCCATAAGCTTGGCGAATTTGCGCCAACTCGTACGTTTAAAGGTCATTCCGGCGAAGAAAGACGTACATCACTTAAGTAATTGCCGAAAGGAGGATCCTCTGTGGAATCTAAAGCAGTAGCAAAATACGTTCGCGTAGCTCCTCGTAAAGTTCGCGTGGTCATGGATTTGATTCGTGGCAAGAACATTGGAGAAGCACTTGCGATCTTAAAATTCACGCCAAAAGTTGGCGCTGATGTAATAGAAAAAGTATTGAAATCAGCAGTCGCTAATGCTGAACACAATTTTGATATGAATGTGGATAACCTTTATGTGGTTTCGGCTTTTGTTGATCAAGGGCCTACACTCAAACGTATCCATCCACGTTCGCGTGGACAGGCGTTCAAAATTTTGAAACGCACATCACATGTCACTGTTGTTGTAAAAGAAAGATAAGAAGGAGGGAAACGAATTGGGTCAAAAAGTTAATCCACATGGTATGCGTCTTGGTATTGTCAAGACTTGGGATGCTAAGTGGTATGCAGACAAAGATTATGCAGTAAACTTGCATGAAGATATTAAAATTCGCGCGTATTTGAAAGCAACTCTTCAAATCGCCGGTGTATCGAGAATTGAAACCGAACGTTCGAAAAATCGTTTAAAATTGACGATTCATACAGCGAAACCAGGTATGGTTATCGGCCGTGGCGGTTCAGGAATCGAACAGATCAAAAACAATTTGAAGAAATTCACTGCAAAACATGTTGATATCAATATCGCTGAAATTAAACAGCCAGATATGGATTCTACACTAGTAGCAGAAAATATTGCAGCTCAATTAGAACGCCGTATCGCTTTCCGCCGTGCTATGAAGCAGGCAGTAAGCCGCACAATGCGTATGGGCGCTAAAGGTATTAAAGTAATGGTAGGCGGACGTCTTGGCGGTGCCGAAATTGCTAGAAGTGAATCTTACCGTGAAGGAAGTATTCCACTTCATACTTTAAGAGCTGATATTGATTATGGTACAGCTGAAGCTGCTACAACTTATGGCCGCATCGGAGTAAAGGTTTGGATCTTTAAAGGAGAAGTTCTTCCTGAAAAGAAAAGACCTGTAGTTGCTGCCGTTGTTGAAGGGAGCGAAGCTTAATGTTATTACCAAAAAGAGTAAAATATCGCAAACAGTTCCGTGGACGTATGAAAGGTAGTGCTCATAGAGGCAATACCGTAAGCCATGGTGAATTTGGTCTTCAAGCTCTTGAACCAGCTTGGATCACGAATAGACAAATCGAAGCAGCCCGTATTGCTATGACTCGTTATATCAAACGTGGTGGTCAGGTTTGGATTAAAATTTTCCCAGATAAGCCTGTAACGGCAAAACCTGCTGAAACTCGTATGGGTAGCGGTAAAGGTTCGCCAGAATACTGGGTAGCAGTTGTAAAACCGGGTCGTATTTTGTTTGAAATGGATGGAGTTACTCCAGAAATCGCTAAAGAAGCTATGCGCCTTGCAGGCCATAAACTTCCAATCAAAACAAAATTTGTGACACGTGAACAGGCTCAAAAGCAAGCAGAGGGCGGTGAAGTAAATGAAGGTTAAAGATATACGTGATATGAGTAATGGCGAACTTAACCAAAAACTTGCTTCGCTTAAAGAAGAGCTATTTAACCTCAGATTTCAGCTTGCTACTGGCCAGCTTGAAAACCCAATGCGTATCAAAGAAGTAAAGAAAACAATTGCCCGTATTAAAACAGTTCAGCGCGAACAAGAAGTTAAAGCCTAACAATGAATTAAGCGGCAAAAATGATATGCAGAGGAAGGAGGCTCCTTTATGAGCGAAAGAAATGAACGCAAGACTAAAATTGGTAAAGTCGTAAGCGATAAAATGGACAAAACAGTGGTAGTTGCTGTTGTAGATCTTGAACAGCATCCGCTTTATAAAAAAGCCGTTAAGAAAACGGTAAAATTCAAAGCCCATGATGAAAATAACGACGCCCACATCGGCGATACGGTTTCACTTATGGAAACTCGCCCGTTGTCGAAAGACAAACGTTGGAGAGTAGTTGAAGTTCTTGAAAGAGCAAAATAAGAACTGTTCTTATGGAAACGGCTTATTTGAGAATTTTAAGAGGGAGGTAAAACAATGATTCAACAACAAACAATGCTTAATGTTGGTGACAACACTGGTGCAAAAGAAATTATGTGCATTCGTGTATTGGGCGGTTCTTACCGCAAATACGGTAACATTGGTGACGTGATTGTAGCTGCAGTTAAATCCGCTGCTCCTGGCGGCATGGTAAAAAAAGGTGAAGTTGTTAAAGCTGTAATTGTACGTTCTAAAAAAGGGTTGCGTCGTGTAGACGGATCTTATATCCGCTTTGATGAAAACGCTGCTGTTTTAATCAAAGAAGATAAAACTCCAAAAGGAACTCGTATTTTCGGACCAGTAGCTAGAGAGTTGCGTGATAAAGATTTCATGAAAATCGTCTCACTAGCTCCAGAAGTAATTTAATAGTGAGGAGGTGCCAAGTTTGTCACTTAACAAATTGCATGTAAAAAAAGGTGATACGGTTCTCGTATTATCCGGTAAAGATAAAGGCAAGCAAGGTAAAGTCATTCAGGCCTTACCGAAAAAAGACAAGGTTGTAGTTGAAGGCGTAAACAAAGTAAAACGTCACACGAAACCTAGTGCTAAAGCTCCGCAGGGTGGTATTATTACCAAAGAAACTCCTATGCACGCAGCTAAAGTCATGGTCGTTTGCCCGGCTTGCTCGAAAGCAACCCGTATAGCTAAAAAAGAAGTTAACGGAAAGATGGTTCGCGTTTGCAAAAAATGTTCCGAAATCATCGATCAAGTTAAATAATTAAGGAAGGAGGTATATTGGTGGATAGATTACAAGAAAAATACCTGAAGGAAGTTGTTCCGGCAATGACGGAAAAATTCGGTTACAAAAATGTAATGGAACTTCCTAAAGTTGAAAAAATCATCATTAACATGGGTGTTGGTGAAGCTGTCGGCAACCCGAAAGCTCTTGACGCAGCTGTTGCTGATATGACATTGATTTCTGGTCAGAAACCGCTGCTCACGCGTGCTAAAAAATCTTTAGCCGTTTGGAAATTGCGTGAAGGCATGCCGATCGGCGCAAAAGTAACGCTGCGCGGTCTTCGCATGTATCAGTTCATGGATAAGTTCATGAACGTCGCTTTACCGCGTGTTCGTGACTTCCGTGGTATCAGTGGGAAAGCCTTTGATGGTCGCGGTAATTACTCTATTGGTTTAAAAGAACAGTTAATTTTCCCGGAAATCGAATACGATAAAGTCGATAAAATCCGCGGAATGAATATTGTTGTTGTTACAACAGCAAAAACAGATGAAGAAGCAAGAGAGCTTCTTAAATTGATGGGTATGCCATTTACTGCTTAAAAGGAGGTACTGACTGTGGCCAAAAAGTCAATGATTGAAAAATGGAGCCAAGAACCTAAGTTCAAGGTTCGCAAATACAACAGATGCAAAATCTGTGGTCGTCCACACGGTTATATGAGAAAGTTTGACATGTGCCGTATTTGTTTCAGAGAACAAAGCTACAAGGGTGCCATCCCTGGCGTAACTAAAGCTAGCTGGTAATTGAGAGCGAAAGAAAGGAGGATATCGATTTATGGTAATGACTGATCCTATTGCAGATATGTTAACTCGTTTGCGTAATGCAAACTCTGTTTTCC
>Ga0183099_1000795_pt1 | contig 20577 bp, 21 predicted proteins | sample Biomet1_FD_127788 | JGI IMG/M metagenome (GOLD analysis project Ga0183099, IMG submission 127788) | Microbial communities from bioreactor (seeded with anoxic lake sediment) at LBNL, California, USA - Biofuel metagenome 1 | ecosystem: Engineered > Bioreactor > Anaerobic > Unclassified ...
AATGCCGAAGATCCGAAAAACAATTTCTTTCCTTCTTTCGGCAAGATCACGCGCTACTACGCACCCGGCGGCCCCGGTGTTCGTACTGATACCGCCATCTATACCGGTTATGTGATCCCACCGCATTATGATTCGATGTGTCTGAAACTGGTGGTTTGGGCGTTGACCTGGGAAGAAGCTTTAGCCCGCGGATTACGCGCACTGGACGATATGCGTTTACACGGTGTCAAAACCACAACGCCATATTATCAGGAAATTTTGCGTAATCCTGAATTCAGAACCGGTCGTTTTAATACCAGCTTTGTGGAAGATCATCCTGAACTGCTGGAGTATTCAGAAAAACGCAGACCGGAACAGTTGGCTTTAGCGATCGCAACAGCGATTGCGGCATACGCTGGATTATAACAATTTCACACCGGTCGACAGGCCGTTAACCGGAAGAGGATGAGTAGAGAATGAGTAAAAAAATTACGGTTACAGACACTATTCTGCGAGATGCCCACCAATCGTTGCTGGCGACCCGCATGCGCACTGAAGACATGCTGCCAATCTGTAGCAAGCTGGATCAAGTCGGCTACTGGTCACTGGAAGTCTGGGGTGGCGCTACGTTTGATGCTTGTGTTCGCTTCCTGAAAGAAGATCCGTGGGAACGTCTGCGTCAGCTGCGTAAAGCATTACCAAACACGCGCCTGCAAATGCTGCTGCGCGGTCAGAACCTGCTGGGCTATCGCCATTACAGCGATGATGTAGTTGAAGCGTTTGTGGCTAAAGCGGCTGAAAATGGCATTGATGTATTCCGTATTTTTGATGCCATGAATGATGTGCGTAATCTGGCAACCGCGATCAAGGCGGTTAAAAAAGTCGGTAAACATGCTCAGGGCACTATCTGTTATACCACCAGCCCAGTGCATACCACTGAAGCATTTGTGGCACAGGCGCACGAATTAGTCGCTTTAGGCGTTGATTCTATCGCGATCAAAGATATGGCCGGCTTGTTAACACCGTTTGCTACCGGCGAATTAGTTAAAGCGCTGAAAACTGCAGTATCGCTGCCAATTTTCGTTCACTCCCACGACACCGCTGGCGTTGCCACTATGTGTCAGCTGAAAGCGATTGAAGCGGGTGCGGATAATATTGATACCGCTATCTCCAGCATGGCTTGGGGCACCAGCCACCCTGCGACTGAATCAATGGTTGCAGCACTGCGCGGCACTGAATACGACACCGGTTTAGATCTGGAATTACTGCAAGAAATCGGCATGTATTTCCATGCGGTACGCAAGAAATATCACCAGTACGAAAGCGATTTCACTGGTGTGGATACCCGAGTTCAGGTCAATCAGGTGCCAGGCGGCATGGTTTCCAATCTGGCAAACCAACTGAAAGAACAAGGTGCATTGAATCGCATTAACGAAGTGTTTAATGAGATCCCGAAAGTACGTAAAGATTTGGGCTACCCACCACTGGTAACACCAACTTCTCAGATCGTAGGCACTCAGGCGGTGTTCAACGTATTAGCGGGTGAGCGTTATAAAACTATCACCAATGAAGTAAAACTCTATCTGCAAGGTCGCTATGGTAAATCACCGGCACCGGTAGATGCGGCGTTACAACATCAGGCGATCGGTAACGAAGAAGTGATCGATGTTCGCCCTGCTGATTTGTTAAAACCAGAGCTGAACAAATTGCGTACCGAAATTGGCGCGCTGGCAAAATCGGAAGAAGATGTGCTGACTTACGCCATGTTCCCGGATATTGGCCGTAAATTCCTGACTGAACGTGAAGCTGGTACTCTGACACCAGAAGCTTTATTACCAATTCCTGGCACCGCAGCGGAACAACCAGCTGCGAAAGAAGGCATGCCAACCGAGTTTGTGATTGATGTGCATGGCGAAAGCTATCATATCGACATTACTGGCATCGGTATTAAGAGCGACAACAAACGCCATTTCTACATGTCGATCGATGGTTTGCCAGAAGAAGTGGTTTTTGAACCACTGAATGCTTACGTCGGTTCAGGTGCTAGCAACAAGCGCAAGCAAGCAGCTGCTCCGGGCGATGTCAGCACCGCCATGCCGGGTAACATTGTCGATGTGCTGGTCAATGTGGGCGACAAAGTGAAAGCCGGTCAACCGCTGCTGGTCACTGAAGCGATGAAGATGGAAAGTGAAATTCTGGCCCCTATCGCTGGTAATGTGAAAGCCGTTCACGTCGCTAAAGGCGATCGCGTTAACCCAGGTGACGTATTGATCGAAATCGAATAATCAATACGACTTTAATTGCTACTCAAAGCCTCCGATGTGTCGGGGGCTTTTTTTTGAAATGAACCTTGGCTCAGTGATCTATTTATAAGCGAGTGAGAGGCCTATTGCAGCATCATCGTCCATAGTTGCAGAATGGGTTCACGCGCCATAACTAATAGAACCGCTATCCCCCACACAGTGAACAGGACGTATTTGCATTTTGTCGGACTATCTAACTTTCTCATTTCCTGCTCCTTACATCCCTTCGAAGGGATTATAATTAATAATGATAATTATTATCATTTATATGTTTATGTCCAGCCTTTAGATCTCTTGTTAGCAAAAAAATCTCAAAAATAGATTTTTCGGGACGATAGAAACAAATCCACACATTGCAGAAAAAAATGCCACTGCATATGAAATCGCAATTGTTCAGTAATGGAAGTGCAAGACATCAGATACGTAATAGTCTTTACCGCCCAGTGAGGGCTTTTTCTTGAAGCAAACCACCGCCCGAAAGATAGACTATAGTTACATCAATTAACAACTCATTAACACTTCTAGAATGAAGCGTTCTCCGATATGATGGGAACCAGCGCCGAGTTTTATTTCGGCTCAGGTAACTGGACTATCGGTGAAGATATCACCCCCGGCGACAATGGCATCCGCAATATGGAGAACCCGAGCGAAGACGGTGATCCTGATAATTATGCCAATCGTTATACCGGAACTGCCGATAATGGCGGTGTGCACATCAACAGCGGGATAGCGAACTATTGGTATTATTTGCTGGTAACCGACATCGGCTTATCTGCAGCCGAGCAGATCGCTTTTAACGGTTTTACTTCATTAAATTCGACGGCTGATTTTTGTGATGCCCGAGCTTCCACCATCACTGTCGCGGATATTGGAACCGACGATCGCGTCGCCGCCGCCTGGGATCAAGTTGGTGTTACTGACAGTTTATGTAATGGCAATACCGGTGGCACCGGTGACGCAGTCGTTATTACAAATGTGTCGAGCAAAATAATCAAAGGCGTAAAATTCCAGATTTCATGGAACACCAATGTGCCTTCATCCACCGGGGTTACATTTACTTGTTGCGGCACATATGTGAAAAATGAACTGGTTACTAATCATGCCTACACATTCAGCGGCTCCAGAGGTGTTCAATATACCTATTTCGTCACCTCTACCGATGCCAACAATAACAGCACAACTGCAGGCCCCTTCTATCACCAGAACTGATCAATAATATTATTTCTGGCCTCGTTAAGTAGTTATACAACGACTTAACGAGGTCAGAACAGGCTTCTTTCGCTGCTGTCTTTACAGTCTTTTACACCCGCCCGCTATCATCCAATTGACGCTTTCGCCGATAGCCATGATGAAGGAATTGGCACTGAATACGTTATTCAGCAGATTTATCACATCGGAAAGGAAAGCATCATGACTTCCATTAATTTATCTTCGCTCACACAAGTGCAAACTAGCAGCAGTAGTAATAGCAGCTCATCTAAAATCGAAACTCTGCAAAAACAACTGACGACATTACAGAAAGAACTCGCTACGGCACAAAAGACCGCATCGACAACCGAAGACACAAAAGCCATTGAGCAACTCACCGCTCAGATCGCCGCAATTCAAGCCCAGATCGCACAGTTGCAAGCACAACAAACTAAATCAGCTGACAATTCATCGACTGCGACGTCGACAGAGCAAACCTCAAAAACGGATAGCACAGTTAGCAGCGTTTCCGACACCAACACCGGTAATAATATCGATACGTATGTTTAATTCATGAGCAGAGCATCAGTTGATATGGCGCCCATATCAACTGATGCTTTTTATTAAACTTACCGGCTGAGATTCGCTAATCTGCGTTTATCCAGTCGATGCGCAAACGTTGTCAGGCTGCTACATAACAGGAAATAGAGAAAACCAGCGAGCAAAAATAGCTCCATCGGGTAAACCATCGTCCGGTTATTCACCTGATTAGTGAGCAAGGTCAGCTCAGGAACGCTGACAATAAATGCAAGTGAAGTGTCTTTAATCAGGGCAACAAATAAATTAACCAATGACGGCAACATCATAGGTAATACTTGCGGTAATAATACCCAGCGTAATGTTTGCAAGGCACTAAACCCCGATGACCTCGCCGCTTCGTTCTGTCCGCGCGGTAACGCATTCAGACCCGATAGAATGATATGCATCACTGTCACAGCACTAAAAATGCCCAGCGCAGCAACCACCGATAACGTATCAGGCGCACCATTGCCCAGTAGCATTGGCAGTAAAAAATAGAACCAAAAAATCAGCAAAAGTAGTGGAATGCCCCGAATCAAGTCGGTAACGATGGTGATTAATCGCTGTAACCATTGCGGGCTAAACCAGCTAATCAACGCTAATACTGACCCTAAAATCAGCGCAACCAGCACCGACTCCAAAGAGATAATAATGGTTAGCAGCAAGCCGCCGGGTTGCCCTTCTGCAGCTTTACCTACCAACAAATAGGTTAAATTATCGGCAATCACAGCCCAGTTAAATAACTCATCCATGGCTATGGCTCCTCTTATGCTTAAAGATCACCCGGCCAAACGCATCTAAAGAGGAACTTAAGAACAGACCCAGAAGTAAATAAATCAGCGAACCAACAGCGAAAGCTTCGATAGCATGCAGGTTATAACTTTCAATTTGATTCACCTGATAGCACAGTTCAGCGACTGCAATTGACATCGCCAGTGTGGAGTTTTTCATTAAGTTCAGATATTGGCCGATCAATGGCTGCCAGGAATTCGCTAACGCTTGCGGCAAAATCACATAGCGTAACGTTTGCCAGGCCGATAATCCCTGACTGCGCGCCGCCTCAAATTGCCCGGCTGATACTGCTCTGACTCCAGCCCTTAGTTCTTCGGCGATAAAGGCTGCACTGAATAACCCTAAGCCCCAGATCCCTGCAATTAATTCCATTGAGGGAAAGGTAAAACCAGCATAGATATGTGTTTCATTGAGCCAGTCGCGCCAGAGTTCAGGCAGCAGCGGGATCACGCCGAAATACCAGAACAAAAACTGCACCGCCAACGGGGTATTACGAAAAACAGTAATATAGCTGGCCGCAATACCCTGCAATAAGCGGGAAGTCGTCAGTCGCATCGCCAGCAAAATAACGGCTATTACCGTCGCCAACAGGCTCGAAAACACCGTCAGCCGAAATGTCATCCATATACCAGAAAACAGCCATTCCCGCGGTTGACCACTGAGCACCGCCCACCAATCAAGCTGATACCCGTTCATAGTAAAACCTCTTGCACATGCAGAGGGTTAAGCAATTGCTGTAAAAATTGTTGTGCGCGTGCGTGTTGCGGATGATGAAAAAAGGTATGTGGAACGGCTTGTTCGATGATCTGCCCATGATCAATAAATACGACCTGGTCGGCAACTTCACGCGCAAACCCCATTTCATGGGTCACTACCATCATGGTAATGCCGCTATGTGCCAGTTTTTTCATGACCGACAACACTTCTCCAATCATTTCCGGATCAAGTGCCGATGTCGGTTCGTCGAACAACAATACGCGCGGCTCCATCGCTAACGCTCGCGCGATAGCCACACGCTGCTGTTGCCCGCCCGACAACTGTGCTGGATATTGATGACGTTTATCAGAAAGCCCGACCTGTTCCAGTAACTCAAGCGCTTTGGTTTCCGCAGCTGCAGCGGATAAATTGTTTAATTTACGCGGAGCTAACGTAATATTTTCCAGCACCGACAGATGCGGATAGAGGTTAAATTGCTGGAATACAAAACCAATTTCTTTGCGCAAGGCATTCAAACTGCGACTCGGGTCGAAAATCGATTTTCCATCCACCCAAATATCGCCCGCAGAAATGGATTCCAGTTGATTGATCGTACGGATCAAGGTTGATTTACCTGAACCGGATGGCCCGCAAATCACAGTAACCTCACCTTCTTTAACGGTGAGGTTGATATCCTGCAGTACATGCAGACTGCCAAAATGTTTATTTACCTGCTTAAACTCTATCATTTGCCGCACTTATCTATGGTTTCAGAATTCAGGTTTCAGGCATTCAGCTCTGAATAGGTTACGCATATGAGAACGCGGCGCCTGCTTTTATCAGCAACCACCGCGCGTCATTCTGGTAGTAACTACCGAAGCTTATTGAGTGATTTTGAAATCACGTGTCAGCGGAGTTTGGCTTTTTGGACCAAACCATTTGTCATAGATAGCAGCTGCTTTACCATTTTTTTCTAATTCCACCAAAGTTTCATTGATGGCATTCTTCAAGCCAGTCTCGCCTTTTTTCACCGCGATGCCGTAGTTTTCAACCGACAATTTGTATGATGGTATTTCATACTTCGCTTTGTCAGGTGCTGCCGCTAACAAGCCAGCCAGAATAGCGCCATCTTGCGTGATTGCTTGCACGTTGCCACTACGCTGAGCAGCAAATGCCACTGCAATTTCATCAAAGGAAAGCACTTTTGCCTGCGGGAAGGAAGTATGCAGTTGTTGTTCGCCGGTCGTGCCCTTTACTGCACCGATTTTGGCATTTTTCAGATCATCCAGTTTCGGGAACTTGCCCTTTTTAACCAGGAATTGCTGACCGGTAACAAAATAAGGTGTCGTAAAATCGACTTGTTGAGCACGTTCATCCGTAATAGTGAAGGCAGCGACAACGGTATCAACTTTGCTGGATACCAACAGTGGAATGCGGTTTGCCGGATTGGTGGTTTTTAATTCCAGCTTCACGCCCAGTTTGGCAGCAATTTCATTTGCGAAGTCGATGTCATAGCCAGTCAGGTTTTTTGACTGCTGATCCACATAACCAAAAGGAGGATTGCTATCAAAAACCGCTACAGTGATTTTCCCTGCTTTCTTGATATCATCCAGTTGATCAGCATGTGCTACACCAGTAATCGCCGTTGCCAGCAAAGCCACAGAAAGCAGCACTTTAGATGTCTGTTTCATATTTATTCGTCCTTTCCATCTGTTATTTGTTATCTGGTAAAAAGGATAAATAAAAGATGAAATCACTACCAATGCCGATATCAACATTGGTTATCCATAATTTATATAAGGTTTAAATCGAATTAATAAGCTGGTAAAAAATCATTAACCCGGTACTTAACTCTGCGGTAGATTTTTACCACGCATAAACATCATGGGCAGCGTTCGTGCCGCCCGTTTTTGAGGATCAGCCATGAAGCACTGCTACGAATGTGGAACCGCATTAACCCAAAAAGAGTGTGAGCACGAAGGTTTAGTGCCCTTTTGCGACCCATGTAATACCTTCCGCTTTCCGATATTCAATGCAGCCGTCAGTTGTATCGTGTTCAATAAAACCGAAGATAAAATCTTATTGATCCAGCAATACGGACGGCCTGATTACATCTTGGTCGCTGGTTATATTTCGCAAGGTGAAAATGCGGAACAAACCGTGATCCGCGAAACCAAAGAAGAAACCGGACTGATAGTCATCAGCCATCGCTATATGAAAAGCGAATATTATGAGAAATCAAATACCCTGGTTTTTAATTACTGCTGTGTTGTGGATTCTGAAGATTTAAGCAACATCAATCATGAAATAGATAAAGCTGATTGGTTCAGTATCAACGAAGCAAAAGAAGCCATTAAAAAAGGCAGTCTGGCCGAGCGGTTCCTATTAAATGCGTTGAAATAGCGCCAGAATGAATAATCCTGACCCGAGTCAGATTGATATTATTGACGGTAGTGTCATTGATTATCAAAAACGAATCGCCGCCATGAAAGGACAGGATGTGGTTTACGCCAAACTGAACGGGAATATGAAGGCAGCAGCAGAAATCATCGTTAAAGCCATGTATGCAAGCTGCCGCCACGAACCACATTGAAGTGGCTTATTTATTTACAAATTTACTTTCATTCGAGCTGTAGCGCGGCCCGGTTAATGGGAACTGCTCGACAATAGCCTGAATATTGGCTAAATCATCATGCGATAAAGTGAGATCAACTGCAGCGGCATTTTCTTCCAGATACTTACGGCGTTTGGTGCCTGGAATAGGAATAATGTGCTCTCCTTGAGCAATAACCCATGCAATTGCTAATTGTGCTGCTGTCGCACCTTTCTCATGCGCATATGCCGCAAAGGCTGCAGCTAATTTCTGGTTATTATCCAGATATTCGCCCTGATAACGTGGCAAGCGCGTGCGGAAATCATTGGTCGCCAGTTCACTCACATTGACGGTGGCCGTCATTAAACCGCGGCTCATCGGTGCAAACGGAACGAACGCAACACCCAGTTCTTTGGTTAATTCTAAAATACCGTTTTCTTCCGGGGTACGGGTCAGTAAAGAATATTCGCTTTGCACAGCAGTGATGGGATGCACACGCATCGCACGTTGTAACTGTTCTGACGTACATTCACTCAAACCGAGATAGCGAACTTTCCCCTCTCTCACTAAATCGGCCATTGCGCCGACGGTATCCTCAATCGGTGTATTCGGATCAATACGGTGCAGGTAATACAGATCGATGCAATCAACACCCAACCGTTGCAGGCTGCCTTCAACCGCTTTTTTAACATAGTCAGGTTTGCCATTCAGGTAAGTTGCACCGGGCTGAAAGCTATCCGTAAACCCGTCATGCAGCGCAAAACCAAACTTAGTGGCGAGAAAGATCTGATCGCGCTTTTCCTTTAATACTTGCGCTAATAATTTTTCATTCGAATGATCATTGCCATAAATATCCGCCGTATCCCAGAAGTTAATACCTAACTCCAGTGAACGATACAGTGTAGCAATGCTTTCATCATTATCTGGAGTGCCATAGGCGGCACTCATGCCCATGCAGCCAAGACCGATACCAGAAAGCTTTATGCCGGTTTTACCTAATTCTCTGTATTTCATAATAACGTCCCGATGAGTGAGTTATTTCAATGGCGCCATTATGAACAGTATTATCTATTAGTTAATGCCTCAGATTTCGATTGTTCTCATGAGTGTGACTCATGAATCGACATCATAGTTATTCATGAATTGGATTGTATTCCGCTTCCTGTTCAACCCTGTAGATTAGTTGGCAGCATGCTTTGTCAGCGATTTATAAAGTTTCTGACTCAGCGCTGACAATAATCAACTCAACATCATTAAGTTCAATTTGCTTTAAGATGTTGTCAGGTGGTTGTCGATCAGTGATCACATAATCGATGTCAGACCATTGGCATGACTGGTACATGAGCTGCGTATTAAATTTGCCAAAGGTAGTGATACAAATAACCAGTTTAGATTGCTGCGCCATGGCTAATTTAAGCAATGCATCGAATTCAGTCGCTGCGGTAATACCTGATTCAGACAATGCACTCACGCCGATAAATACTTTATCCGCCTGATATTTCTTGATTTGTTCAATCGTTATATTACCTAAAATAGCATGGGTAAAATCATCAAATCCGCCCCCCAATACATATTTTTTAATATTCTCTTTTTTGCTCAGTTCATTCACAACTTCGATTGAGTTGGTAATAACACTACTCGGTGTTTGCAGATGATGAGCTAGTGCGGCGGATGTTGTGCCCGCATCAAGAAACAGAATGTCATTCTCATTGATCATGGTTAAAGCATGCTGTGCGAGCAATTCTTTAACCGGATTAAATTCACTTCGTTGACTGTAAGATAAATGTTCTCTTTTCTCAGAGAGCAGCGCACCACCTCTGATCCGCAGAATACCGGGGATCTTGGTTAGCTTAACCAAATCCCGTCGTGCAGAGTCATAAGATATGGCGTATTGCTGACAAATGTATTCAAGCGTCACTTTCCCTTGGGTTCTTACGAGCTCTTCCAATTCAATTAAGCGCTCTTCTTGCGTCATTTGCACAGCCCTCTGCGTGTTATCTGATCGGATAAATTTCGATTAGTTTACCTTACATAAACTTATTCAGGCATAAGATTGAGTAACCCCTTATAAAAACAAGCCAAACCTTATAATAACTTACCAAGGCAAATTACAATCACGCAAAAAAACTTGACATAAACCTGACAAGAAAGCATATTCACTTACGCAATTATAAGTTTTTGATAGAGGAATGAGTCATGCGTATTGGTATTGTTGGTGCGGGTAATATAGTCAAATGGTGTCTTGAAGCGCTTACTAAGACAGAAGAAATCAGCTGTGAAGCGATTTGCGTGCTCGAAAGCGATCTGGCGTTAGCAAAAAACTATCAGGAGACATTCGCAATCAACAAAGTTTATACCGATTTTGATTTGTTCCTAACCGACCCAACTATCGATTTTGTCTATTTAGGTATTCCTAATAAACTGCACTTCCCTTATGCATTGAAATCACTGCTGGCAAACAAAAATGTCATTTGTGAAAAACCGTTTTCATCGAATTATGATGAAGCGTTACAACTGAAAAACTTAGCTACCGAGAAAAATCTGTTTTTATTTGAAGCAATCACAACCATTTATGCACCGAATGTTTTGTTACTGAAGAAGCATTTACCTAAAATTGGTCAGATAAAAATGATACAAAGTAATTATTCACAATTTTCCAGCCGATATAATCAATATTTGTCAGGTAATGTGCATCCGGCATTTGACCCTGCCATGTCGGGTGGCTCACTGTATGACATTAACATTTACAACATTCACCTCTCCTGCTTTTTATTTGGCATTCCAGATAATATTGAATATTTCTGTAATAAAGGATTCAACGGTATTGATACTTCTGGTGTGGTCGTCATGCAATATCCGGATTTCATCTCTGTCTGTGCTGGTGCTAAAGATTCTGCCAGCCCCAGCCAAACCATCATTCAGGGTGTTAATGGCTATCTAAAACTAGCAAGTTCGCCCAATATCGCCCTCTCTGTTGAGTTGGTCAGCAATGGTGAAACGCAGACATTTAATGAGAATGAATTTGAAAATCATATGGTCTATGAAATGACCGCCTTCAATGATATGTTTTCAAGAAAAGCGCATGATGAATGCTATCTCAATTTAGATCACTCATTATCTGTAATGAAAATTCTTACTGAAGCTAGAAACAAAGCTGGAATTAATTTTAATTAAAATTTATTAGTTATATAAGTGATGAGGTGAAGAATGAATATTCTACTGATTGGTGGTTTAGGCAATGTTGGCACGCCTATTACACACCAACTGGCAAATTTAGGGCATAAAGTCTATGTTCTTGGCAGAAAGCAAAGGGGTCAAGAATTGCACCCCATCACTTATATTTCTGGTGATACGCAAGATATTGATTTACTAAAATCACTACAAGAAAAATACCACCTTGAGATTGTGATTAATTTTGCGATTCAAACTACCGCTCAAGCAGAAGCCAATATTGCTGCTTTTGCCAATAAGATTAAACAATTCATATTTATCAGCACCGTTACGGTATTAAATCGAGAAAAAAATGTCGTGCTGACAGAAGAGTCGGAATGCGGAAACCCTTACAGTGCTTATGCTCAGAGCAAAATCAAATGCGAGCAAATTTTTCTGGAAGCCTATAAAAATCAACATTTCCCTGTCACGATAGTTCGCCCATCACAAACTTACAGTAACGATAAATTTCCACTAAGCGTGAAAGGAAAAAGCTATTGGTCGGTTATTGATAGAATTGTGAACAATAAACCGGTCATTATTCATGGCGATGGCACATCCACCTGGGTCTCAATGCATAGTAATGATTTCTGTCGTGGCTTTATACCGCTCGTCGATAACTCACAGACAATTGGTGAAATTTATCATTTAACGGGTGATGAAATACTCAGCTGGAATATGATCTATCACGAACTAGCAAAACAGCTGAATAGAGATATTAGCATTGTTCATATTCCCACCGATTTGCTTGAAAAAAGCACGCAATATGATTTTAGAACGGCGATTAAAGGCGATAAGCAATATTCCGTCATCTTTGATAATCAGAAATTGAAACGTTTAGCCCCCGATTTTCAATGTCAGATCCCGATACAAGAAGGCATTCGGTTATATTTAGACTATATGGATCATCACCCTGAATTAAAAACTCACGATCCTGAGTTCGACTTATGGTGTGATAATGCTATAAACCACGGAGTGATCGCATGAGTTTCAGTACATTTTTAATCGGCTATGGTGATAAACAAGGTTTAGGCCGGGGAATTTATTCGGTAAAAATCGTCAATAATGCGATCCTCACTCGTTTAGTTTATGCCTGCGCACCGAAACCCGGTGCCATGATTGTGCAGGAAAACAGGCTCTATCTGTCTTATCAGGAAGAGAACCAAGTTTCAGGTATTTTCGTCTTTGCACTTGATGAAACCGCTAATTTAACCTTACTCAGTCAGCATGAAATTCCTTATTTCATTACCTGTTTTTCACATCTTCACGCTGGCTATTTGCTTGGATCTTCATTTTACGACGCAGTTGATGTAGTGCTTAAAATCACTAATGAGATCGAAGTGCACAGCATTACAAAACATGCCCCTCGCCCGCGCAGCAGTGATAAACGACAAACATCGCCGCACCCGCACCACATCAAACTAATGGATGATGGCTTACATGCCTATTCCGTTGATATGGGCACCGATCTGGTCAGCTTATATTCCATCGAAGATCACAAACTCAATCTTGTTACCGAGGCGACGATCGATAGCCCTTTAGGTTCTGGCCCCAGAATTATGCGGATCAGCCGTGATAATCGTTTTGCCTATTTATTACACGAGATATCGAATGCGGTTGCCGTTTATTCCATCGCTCATGTTAACGATGCGGAGCAGGCAGCTTTACGATTTGAAGAGATCCAACGTATTTCAACTCTTTCTATTGATGGGAATATTGAAAATAGTGCTGCGGGCTGTGCACTGACTGAGGATGGGCAATATTTACTGGTCACTAATCGCGGTGAAAACACCTTGGTATTGTTTAAAGTCGATACGAACTCTGGCGGATTGTCATTTTGTGATCGCATACAAACCGGTTTAACACCAAGAGATATATGCCTGATCGGTCATCAGATCATTGTCGCAGCACAAGCATCAAATATGCTGCAATTGTTCAGCATTGACAGCCATTCTCATACATTAAAACTACTGGACGAGAAATCAGATGTCATCGCGCCGGTTGGGTTTCTTTATTAAACTGAATTCGCACAAAATTTATTACTACATCATCAGCCATTGCACGTGGGGAAACTAGTGAATCAGCTCTTGTTTATTTTTTAACAACAAACTAACATTTATATCACAAGGGGAGTAACTTCCAGCCATCAGGTCGTCAATACGGTGTTTTCTCACCCGGCCGGTGGGCAGTTGATTCAAACTGTAAGTGAGACCTTGCCATTTCAGGCAAGGCTCTATGCTTACTTCAGCTAGGCCAGTACCTGATAAACGCAGCATTTTATCGGAGGTACATATGGAATTACTTGGAACCTGGTGGATGTGGGCAGGGTTCGCTGGCATCATCCTCTTATTGCTACTCGTCGATCTGATATTTGTCGGTGGTGGTAAACAACACAAAGTATCACTTAAAGAGGCCGCTTTATGGTCTGTTATCTGGGTCTCCGTCGCACTACTCTTTAATTTCGCAATTTGGTGGTATCTGGATGTCAATTCCGGCCGGGAAATAGCGAATGAGAAAGCACTCGAATTTCTTACTGGTTATTTAATCGAAAAAGCCCTGGCTGTTGACAACGTTTTTGTCTGGTTAATGTTGTTTAGCTATTTTGCAATTCCAACCGAGTTACAGCGCCGTGTCTTACTGTTCGGCGTGCTTGGGGCTATCATCATGCGTACCGGGATGGTGTTCGCCGGCAGTTGGCTGATCACTCAGTTTCACTGGATCCTCTATATCTTCGGCGCATTTTTGTTGATCACCGGCGCGAAAATGCTTTGGCTGGCAGATAAAGAGCCTGATTTGAATAAAAACCCTTTGCTGCGCTGGATCAGAAATCACTTTCCGATCACCGATAAATTACATGGTGAACAGTTCTTTATTTATCAGAATGGTATTCGCTATTTAACGCCGCTATTCGTTGTTTTGATCTTAGTGGAAATCAGCGATCTCATTTTTGCGGTCGATAGCATCCCGGCAATATTTGCAGTCACAACAGATCCCTTCATTGTGTTGACCTCTAATATCTTTGCCATTATGGGGCTTCGGGCGATGTATTTCCTGCTTGCCGATTTTGCAGATCGTTTTGCGTTCCTGAAATATGGTTTAGCGGTCATTCTGATTTTTATTGGAACAAAAATGCTGCTAATCGATCTGGTGAAAATCCCGATTGGTTATTCTCTTGGCACTGTGGCACTCATACTGATTAGCAGTGTTATTCTGAGCATACTCTACCGCCAGCGCAAAGCTTGATGCCCATATTAGCAGCCTGACCTTATGCGTCAGGCTGTTTTAAAAAATCTCTCAGATAAAACTTTCTTTTCGTAAGACGTCTGTACGGTTCATGTTGAGGAATACCCCACTTTCAGGGCTTCATTAAATACCCAAAGGTAAAGCGGTTGTGTATTTCACTCTCGATAGTGCAAAACTAGAGCGAATTGAGGAAACAGCCGGAATTTTCGTCAGACAATTCGTCAGCAAATGCTGATATTCACGCAAATCATGCACCACAACGCGCAGCATATAATCGGCCTCTCCGCTCATGAGATAGCATTCCATGATCTCTGGCAGATCGCGAATTGCCTCTTCGAACTGCATCAAACACTCTTCCGTCTGGCGACATAACGTCACATGAACAAAGACGTTTACATGCAGACCAAGTTTTTCCTGATCAGCGATAGCGACTGATTTCTGGATCAAGCCACTCGTTTTTAAGTCGTTAACTCGTCGCCAACATGGAGATTGCGATAACCCGACAATTTCTGATAATTCCGCAATGCTGAGCTCGGCATTTTTCTGCAAGCAATCCAAAATTTTTAAGGTTGTTTCATCTAACTCAACATTTGAGGAATTATTTTTCTGCATATCACGCCTTTTGGGAATTTTATTCCCAATATTTCAATTTGCTGTGATTTTATAGAAAAGTTTAGCCTGACTCCATCTCCTATAATCACCAGCATATTCGCATTATTCTCAAAATAAGGATGGTATATGAGCTCTGTAACAGCAGTCGGAGATTGTTCAGGAAGGAACGGCGCGGATGTATTACTTGAAGTACTGGAAAGTGAAGGCATCGAATACATTTTCGGCAACCCTGGCACTACGGAATTACCGCTGATCGATGCATTGTTACGACACCATTCAGTGAAATATGTTTTTGCATTACAGGAAGCCAGTGCAGTTGCTATGGCCGATGGTTATGCACAGGCAAAGCGTAAGCCGGGATTCATTAATCTGCACACGGCTGGCGGCCTTGGTCATGGCATGGGCAATTTAATTAATGCCAAGGTGTCACAAACCCCATTAGTGGTGACGGCTGGCCAGCAAGATCTGCGGCATACGCTGACTGACCCCCTGCTGTATGACGATTTAGTCAGCATTGCCCGCCCGAATGTGAAATGGGCACAAGAAGTTACCAATGCGTCTCAACTGCCAATCTTACTCCGCCGCGCCTTTAATGATGCTGATGCAGCGCCGAAAGGCCCGGTGTTTTTATCATTACCGATGGATGTGATGGAGCAACAATGTGATGTCACGGTTCCTGAGCAATCACGCATTATCCATCGTTATACTGCGGGCAGCCTCGATATTCTGGCAAAAGAGATTGCCCAGATCAGCCCCGGTCGCTTAGCGATTATTGCCGGTGATGAGATCCATGACTCTGATGCAAGCACGGAAGTTGTCGCTTTAGCTGAAATGCTGGGTGCATCGGTCTATGGTTCTTCGTTTCCTGCCCGCATCCCATTTCCGACCGCACACCCACTGTGGGCTGGCAATATGCCGATGAATGCAAAGCTCATTTCTGAGATTTTGCAAAACTACGATGCGATTCTGGGGTTAGGCGGAAAGTCGTTAATTACCGTACTCTACAGCGAGATACCTGCCGTTCCATCTCATTGTCAGGTTTTCCAATTATCCGCTGACCCGAGTGATTTGGGCAGAACGTATGTATCAAAACTCTCCACTATTGGTGATCTTCAGTGTTCATTGAAAGTGTTACTTCCCCTGCTGAAACAAGAACTGCAACAGATCGATTTTGATGCGAAAACCTTGCTGGATGCTGCTTTGGTTCGGCAGCAACAGAAACAAAAAACACTGCAAGCAGATGTTTCTGCACATTTTAGTGAAACACCGGTTTCACCTTTGGTCGCGGCATTTGAAGCAGCACGAGCGATTGGCCCTGATATCACCATTATTGACGAAGCCTTAGCCACCACGAACGCATTACGTGCCAGCTTGAATAGCCATCAGGCCACACAGTATTCATTCTTCCGGGGTGGTGCATTAGGCTGGGCAATGCCTGCCGCTGTCGGTTTTAGCCTTGGCCGGGGGCGCGAACCCGTTGTTTGTTTTGTGGGTGATGGTGCAGCGATGTATTCGCCACAAGCGCTCTGGACTGCAGCGCATGAAAATCTGCCGATCACCTTTATCGTGATGAACAATCAGGAATATAACATTCTGAAAAACTTCATGCGTAGTCAGGAAAACTATACCTCCGCCCAAACCGGAAAATTCATCGCCATGGATATTACCAACCCCGTTATTGATTATCAGGCGCTGGCATTATCGATGGGGGTAACGGCTTGCAAGGTAACCCAGGCATCTGACATAGCGCCAACGGTTGAGCATTGCATTCAATCAGGCAAAACCTGTCTGGTCGAAATCGTGATTTCAGCATAATCGATTGAACGACTGTAATGGGCGCTCGCTTATTTACCATTCCCCGCACTAGCGGTTGCAAGCTCTTCGGGGCTTAGCACAAAATCACAGCTATCGGTAAGCTGTTCGACCGCCAGATCGATGAAGCAGCGCACTCGTGCCGGAATTGCTGCTCGGCTGCCAAAGTAGAGATAGAGATTATAGTGGTCGACCAGATGTTCAATGAGTAAAGGAACTAATCGCCCAGCGCGGATGTGTGCTGCTGCCGTTGGCGCAGCCAGCTGGGCGATGGCTTCACCAGCCAGCACGTTGCGCAATTCAAACACCTCATCATTGGTGCAAAATGCCGGGTTGATGTGTAAATCTTGCACATTGTTATCGACTTTTACTGTCCAAGGAACGACCCGATTATCGTTGGTGCGACGAAATGCACTACAGCGATGCGATGCCAATTCATACAGATTTTTCGGTGTGCCGTATTTTTGCAAATAACTCGGAGCCGCACAGATGATCAGCTGTAGGGGAAAAAGTCGCCTTGCGATCAACCCCTCCTGCGGCAAATGCCCTAACCGGAACCCCACATCAACGCGCTCTTCGACCCAATTATTGATGCGATCGTCGAACTGAATATCGGGCTGAACCGCAGGATAACGCCGCATATATTCATCCAGCACTGGGCCGATTACTGTTGGTAATACCGAACGTGGCCCGGTAATTCGCAATGGCCCCGCAATATCTTCCCGTGTTTGGAGTACGCTTTTTAGCGCCTGTTGCAGGCCAAGCAACGAAGGTTTTGCGGCATCTAAAAAACGCAGCCCTTCCTCGGTTAGTGCCATGCTTCGGGTGGTGCGATGAAATAGACGTACACCTAAAAATTGCTCTAATTGCCCTAACGCTTTGCTGGCTGCCTGCGGAGAAATCTGTTGAGCCTCGGCGGCTTTACTCAAACTGCCTAACTCCACCGTTTTTACAAACGTACTGATAGCCCGCAATTCATTAAGAGACATGATTTACCTTAACTTTGTTTATTTACATTAATTAGTTGTAAATCATTCAATCGATAACTGTCTAGTTCAATGTTTATTCCACCACTAAAATTTCCTCCATCAAATGCCGCTAACGTATTCAGAGATCACGATGAAAGAGATACACAACCACCAGCATACCCACTTACCGCCGTCAGTAAGCCGATTAGCGTTCTGGCAAAAACACGTGCAACGCCTAATATTGGCAACCACCATACTTGCTGGCGCCACGCTATCGGCTTGCACCAGTAACGGTAGCAACACAAACATCACGACCTCACAGCCAAGTATCAAAATCGCGCCCGCAATTGGCACGCCAATGAGCGCAACCGTGATGCCAATGCACGCCAACGGCTATGTGGAAACCGAATATTTTCTACAGGGTCAGGCTAACCGTTATCGTATTGCTGACCCGATGAAAGATGCCCAGAAAATCGACTCGGGGAACCCTTACACCACACGTGTACTTGTTCGTCGCCCGACCGATCCAGCCCGTTTCAACGGCACTGTGATTGTGGAATGGCTAAACGTGACGCTCGACCAAGATATCGACTTCGTATTCGGCTCTACACGCGAATTGCTGGTTCGTGATGGTTACGCCTGGATCGGCGTTAGCGCGCAGCGCAATGGCATCGAAGCGATGAAAAAGTGGAATCCACAACGCTATAACTCACTCAGTGTTGCTGCTTCTAATATCGACCCGGCTAACGGTAAGGAAGTTGATCCGGCTAACCCGTTGATCATGGCGGTGGGTGGTGACGTGCTGGCGTGGGATATCTTCTCGCAAGTCGGTCAATTGGCGGAATCAAACACCTCGCCCATGCTAAGTGGCTTACAGGTTAAACGCGTGATCGCAGCGGCGGAATCACAATCAACGCTGAAAGTTTCCACTTATTACAACACGATCCAACCATTGCATCATGTGTATGACGGTTTCCTGTTCTATGACCGCACCGGCACATTGCGTACCGATGTGGATGCGAAAACGATCGCGATCGGTACGGAAATCTTTACCGCACTGATGGGTCAGCCACCGCAAAACGATAGCGATCATCAACGTTGGTGGGAAGTGAACGGCGCCTCGCATTTTTCGCTGGATGAAATTCAGAATTATGTCGACCCATTTATCAAACGCGATGCCGCTTTCCGTGGTGCAAATGCTCAGGCGCTGAACTTGTCTGAATTAACTTCGCTCAAAGGCCCTTGCGAACCGGCGACAATCTACAGCCGTGTACCGAATGGCGACATCATGAAGGCAGCACTGAAATCATTGAATAGCTGGATCTCCGGTGGCCCGGCACCCGCAAGTGCACCGCGATTCGTGGTTGATGAGCAGAACAAATATGTGCGCGATGCAAATGGTCAGATCCTTGGTGGCATCCGCACTGCGGCACAAGATGCGCCGATCGCCACCAACGCTGGTATCGGTAAAGGCCCGTGGTTCTGTGGTCCGTCAGGCAATCACGTGGATTTTACACCCGCTCAGCTTTGTCAACGTTATGGCAACCATGACGCTTATGTCTCAAGAGTGAAAGCGATCGTCAATACCAATGTGCGTGATGGCATATTGCTGCCGGAAGAGGCGCAAAAAACAGTCGATGAGGCAAAAGAGCTGAACTTCGCCTGCGCTAAATAAACCATACGAAACGCTAATTCGTTTCTTAAAAAACAGATCAATAAAGGAGTTTTGCATGAACACATCTCTGGAACAACGTATTCAACAACTGGAAGATCAGGCCGCGCTCAAGCGCTTGGTTGACACATTCGCTAATCTGGCTGATGACAAAGATATCGCCACCCAGATGCAGCTTTTCACCGAAGATGCGACCGTGAACACCTATTTTGGCGACACGCTGTTTGCATCCATGTCTGGCCGCGAAGAGATCAGCAAGGTGTTCTCCGGATTTATCGCGAACTTCTCAGCGCTGTATCACATGAACGGCCAGATGATTGCCGATATCAATGGCGATCACGCCAGTTCAACCCACTACTGTCTGGTGGTGCTGATCTCTAACGATAACGGTAAAGAGTTCAAAAACTTCAATGGTGTGATCTACAAAGATGACTATGTTCGCCGCGATGGCCAATGGCTTATCACGAAACGGGAAGCACGTTTTACCTGGCGCGATGTGAGTGAATTAGTCGCTCCACAATAACCTTCTTAAGCCTGCTTTCTGTCTGGAATAGCAGGCTTTACTGATTTTATTCCAAAATAGTCTGCCCCACCCACTCTCGCAAAGCTTGGGTAAATATTCGGAATGCGGTGGGCGGATGTCGGTTGGCTGAATAATAAAGACAAAGACCCGACATCGTTGGGCTCCACTCCGCAAGCAGACGAATCAATCGGCCATTCGCAATATGTTCTCTCACCTGCGGTTCAGGAACCCAGGCAATGCCAATTCCCGCCAGCGCCGCTTCTACCATGAGATTCGTATTACCGAGCGTCATAGGCCCGTCAACATCAATGGTGACAGTCACATCGTTGTTCGTCATTTCCCACAAATAACGCGTGCCACTGTTGAATTGGAAGCGAATACAACGGTGGTTATGCAGATCTTGTGGT
>Ga0183099_1000796_pt1 | contig 20536 bp, 15 predicted proteins | sample Biomet1_FD_127788 | JGI IMG/M metagenome (GOLD analysis project Ga0183099, IMG submission 127788) | Microbial communities from bioreactor (seeded with anoxic lake sediment) at LBNL, California, USA - Biofuel metagenome 1 | ecosystem: Engineered > Bioreactor > Anaerobic > Unclassified ...
AAGCAGATAAGAGAATAAGCCATTCTGCTCAGTATACGTTTTGAACTGGATATGATCGGTGAATAAATTGCGTGATAGTACTTGGTTTTCTGCTGATCTTCAATCATGGATAAAAGCAGATAAGAGAATAAGCCATTCTGCTCAGTATACGTTTTGAACTGGATATGATCGGTGAATAAATTGCGTGATAGTACTTGGTTGATACCACCGGCATAAGTGAGAACATACGTCTGCTTCCGGCTGTCCGTGTAGATATATGTTACATCGTTGCTACAAAGACTGGAAGCCACATTTTGCCTGTGAACATTCTGATAAAACCTGATATTCCCAGGGTGTTGAAAATCGCCGGACAAGGTGAGTAACCCTTCGGTTGTACCAACCAGTATCACTTTATTAACTTCCTTGATGATTCGTACTTTAGAGTATTTGTTTAGGGGATATCCTTTTAATGAATTGCCGCTGTGTAGGAAGCGTACTTCTCCTTTCTGAGTTTTTTCCAATAAATTCAGCCCGCCGCCATAAGTACCTATCCAAATGCGTTTCCGACTGTCTTGAAATATGGAATAAATACTATTATGGCTCAAACTATATGGATTGCCTTCTTCATGCGCAAACTGTTGTATCTTAAAGCGATTATTCCCATCTTTTTTCAGCCTGAAAATCCCGTCCCATTTGCTACCCATCCAAATAGAGCCTTGCTCGTCTTCCATGAAGCAATAGATGTTTCTGGAAAATGAAACCGCCTGAGTGCTGATGTTTCCCGATGGAGTGAGGTAACCCTTCAGGCTCCCATCGTCATTGAATATCCGGATAAATCCCTTTTTATTTGCCATCCAAAGGTTATTGCTGCTGTCTTTCAGAAAAGCTCGTGTTTCGTAGCCAGAATCCAAAGTACGTACCTGACAGGCATTGGGGAAGAACGAAATCTTACCCATTTCATAATTATTGGTATACCAGAGATTTTTTTGATTATCCAATAAATATCTTAGCACCACCGGAGTAAATTTAGACTTCGGATCATTATAGTCTGTATAATAGGGTCTAAGTTGTTGACTTTTACGGTCGTAATAACTAAGACATCCCATTTGAGGAATTACCCACAGTGTTCCTTGGGCATCTTCAAAAGCTCCTTCATTGCTTTTTCTTTCTGCTTTTGGCATATCTTCTATTGGAGTCCGGTAACACTGTTTCTCACCGTTTTGAGGATTGTATCGGACAACTCCCGCTACTTCTGAGAATACCCACAGCTCATTATGGCTGTCTTTAAATATGTTTTGCACATTGCAGTACGGTTGTGCAGCAGTACGGATGTCTACGTATTTAAATTTTTTATTCTTGACATCGAGCAATATAATTCCGCTCTCAGTACCTAACCCGATGGTATCTTTCCCAAGATTTTGTATACTGTTCAGATGAGAGTATTCACAGGGGATTTTTAGAAATTGTAGTTGTTCCGTACTTTGGTTGTAGAAAGCAAGACGGTCATTGGCAGATACCAGGTACATATTTCCACCGTTTTCGCAAGCGCCCTTGAACTGTATATTACCGGGCATTGTTTTTTTACCAATAATCTGAATGCCTTTATCAGTAAAAACCCATTCGTCTCCCTCTTTGTCTTGAAGAACCTTGGATATTTTTTTACCGGGCAAGTTTCCGGCTTTGGAACTGTAGAATACAACACTTTCATTCTTTCCTTCTCTAAAGCCCTTTTCGTTTACACGGAACGCTCCGTGATCGAACACGATCCAAGTGATACCTTTAGGTAATACGTATATTTGATGAATAGTATAGGTTCTTTTGTTTTTTGTTTCGATAGGTTTTAGAATATCGATATACCTTCCCTGTTTGCTGTCGAATAAATAAATGCGACTGTTATAAGTCTGGCACCAGATGTCGCCATGTTGGTTGGCAGTGATGGAATATAGCCTGTTACAAGTCAATGTACATCCGTTGCCCGGATAAGCTTTGTAGTTTTTGAATGTATAACCGTCAAATTTGCTTAATCCGTTCCATGTAGAAAGCCAGATAAAACCTTTTACATCCTGCACGATATTTACTACGGTTCGTTGCGGCAGTCCGCTATATGTTGAATAATGTTGTATCTGACAAATAGGTTGTGCCTGGGTTATTACATGCAAACAGAAGAAGATACAAGCAACGAAAACGGTGTGGCTATATTTTTTTTTCATAGTATCAGACTTTTATTCTGCAAACTTACATAAAAATTGTACTTTACAAACGAGATGGCATAAAAATACTACACTATAGCATCCCAGTTATCACTTAATATAAATGTCTTTATTATAATCTGATTATTCTTCCGATGTGCGTGCTACTAAATATTTTATATATGAGTTAATTTTAACTTACCAAACAACATCGTCTGTACTGATACATTAGAACTAATGTAAATTAGATTTGTTATATATTGCGTACGCATTTATATTTGTAACATGAAATATACAGATCACATAAATAATTCCAAAAGTTTCCTTGCTTTGACAGGTTTGAGCCGGGAATAATTTATATTTCTGTTTTTTTCGTGGAACATATTTTTAGAACTTGTTCTGCAAAGGCTTTCCTTAAAAGCGTGAAGAATATAAGCATCCTTTAACATCAATCGTTACAGGCTAAAAGGAAGCTTGCAGTCTTTGCGGTACATCGTTGCTTCAAGATCGGCTATCAATTCCCCTTTTTGATTTATTATATCCACATGATAATGGGCAGTGCGCTTGTGAATAAATCTTTCCGTAGCTTCCGCAAATAAAGTATCTCCGGGACCGCTGGTACGAAAGAAATTAATTGATGAAGTAAGAGATAAAGCTAAATTACCGTGAGAATTAGCTGCGGCTGCTAAAGCCAGATCTGCCAATGTGAAGATAGCTCCGCCTTGTGTTGTATTCCCTGCATTAAGATGTTGCTCAGTAATTGGCATCATTACTTTCCCATATCCGGGTTTTATTTCCAGAAGTGTGACTCCAGCCTGTGCGGCAAAGTGGTCGTCTTTAAAGAAATCTTTTGCAGTCATGTGTTTCTAAATGAAAAGAGTGAAAAACGCTTTCGCACTCTTCACTCTTTGTTGTTTATCAATATTATTTATTGAGCTTCCATTCAAAGCCCTCTTTTGTATCTTTAATCTCAAATCCAAGTTCGGTAAGCTCATTTCGGATTTTGTCAGCAGTAGCCCAATCTTTATTTGTTTTGGCTTGTATACGTAGTTCAAGGAGTATGTCAACTACCTTGTTGTATGTCTCAGTATTGCTTTGTGCAGCACCAGCTTCTTCTTTTAAACCCAGAATGTCGAACATGAAAAGATGGAATACACTCTTTAGCTCTTCCAGATCTTCTGAAGTGATTGTATTGTTCCCGGCCAGAATATTATTAATCATCTTAGTAGCATCAAAAAGATGAGAAATTACGATTGGTGAGTTCAAATCATCATTCATTGCTTCATAACATTTAGTGCGAAGAGGCTTAACATCAACTGTAGATGTAGTAGATGGAACAATTTTATCCAGGTTAGATACAGCCTCCATTAAACGTTGAAGACCTTTTTCTGAAGCAACAAGTGCTTCACTGCTGAAGTCAACAGTACTACGATAGTGAGCCTGAAGGATAAAGAAACGTATAGTCATGGCACTAAAAGGCTGCGTAAGCAGAGGATGAGAACCAGTGAAGAACTCTTCCAGGGTAATAAAGTTTCCAAGAGACTTACCCATCTTTGTACCATTAATGGTAATCATGTTATTGTGCATCCAGTAATGTACTGTTTCTTTGCCTAGAGCAGCAACAGACTGTGCAATCTCACATTCATGATGAGGGAATAATAAGTCCATACCTCCGCCGTGGATATCGAACTCTTCGCCCAGATATTTTGTTCCCATAGCCGAGCATTCCAGGTGCCATCCAGGGAAACCTTCGCTCCATTCTGAATGCCAGTGCATGATATGTTCGGGAGAAGCCTTTTTCCATAAAGCAAAATCGGCTGAATTATGTTTTTCGCTTTGTCCGTCCAAATCGCGTGTTGTACTTAACAACTCTTCCACGTTTCTACCTGAAAGCTTTCCGTAGTGGTGATCTTTGCTGTATTTCTCAATATCAAAGTAAACAGAACCGTTACTTTCGTAAGCGTACCCTGCTTCAAGGATTTTACGCACAAAGTTCATCTGTTCTATGATATGTCCCGAAGCCTGTGGTTCAATGCTTGGAGGAAGAACATTAAGGGCTTCCATTGCATGATGGTAACGAGTCAGATAATATTGAACAACTTCCATTGGTTCTAATTGCTCTAAACGGGCTTTCTTAGCAATTTTATCTTCTCCTTCATCGGCATCATGTTCCAAATGACCTACGTCAGTAATGTTACGAACGTAACGTACTTTATAGCCTAAGTGCTTGAGGTAACGGAAAAGTAAATCAAAGGTGATGGCAGGGCGTGCATGGCCCAAATGTGCATCACCATATACTGTAGGGCCGCAAACATACATTCCTACATGAGGTTCATTTAAAGGAACAAAGAGCTCCTTTTTCCTATTTAATGTGTTGTAAATCGTCAATTGATGTTCCATAACTCATTTATTTTGAAATTACAAAGGTACAATAAATTATTAAGTGCTCATTCTATTTGAATACGTAATTTTTGGATTTTATTGTCATTTTTCATATAGAAAAGGACTTTTAGAAAAGAAAATGTGCCTTTTAGCCCTTTTTTTTTATTAAATCTTTATGTGTAATTGAAAAGATGGTTTAATTTTGCAACTTGATTTATAAAAAAATGGCTGAAGACTCTGTATTTCTAATAGACATAGACAATGTACTCCGATCAAAAGCTCCGGGAAAGTTTAAATATATTCCGAAGTTTTTTATTTCATACCTGAAGAAGATTGTTCATCAGGAGGAATTGAATGTATTCATGAAAAGTGTGAAAGATAGAGTAGGAGTAGATTTCTTAGAATCCTGTATGGGCTTTTTGGATGCCAAGGTTGAAATTAAGGGTGCTGAGAATCTTCCGAAAGAAGGTCTTTATACATTTGTTTCCAATCATCCCCTGGGTGGACTTGATGGTGTTGCGGTGGGTTATGTGCTGGGGAAACATTATAATGGGAAGATTAAATATCTGGTAAATGATCTTTTAATGAACCTTCGCAATCTGGCGCCACTTTGCATTCCGGTAAATAAAACAGGCTCACTGGCAAAAAACTTTCCAGCAATGGTAGAAGCAGGTTTTAAATCCGAGAATCATATGATTATGTTTCCGGCAGGAATCTGCTCACGTAGACATAATGGTGTGATTGCTGATCTCTCATGGACAAAGACATTTATTGTTAAGAGTGTGCAGGCACAACGCGATGTGGTTCCAATGTATTTTGAAGGACGTAATTCGGGTTTCTTTTACAACCTGGCCAACATTAGAAAAACTTTAGGAATTAAAGCAAATATTGAGATGCTGTATCTGGCAAACGAGATGTTTAAAAACAGACATAAAACATTTACACTGACTATAGGAAAACCTATTCCCTGGCAAACTTTTGATAAGTCAAAATCGCCGGCTGAGTGGGCTAGTTATGTGAAAGAGATTGTTTATAAGCTAAACACGCAAAAAGGACAAAATACAAAATAATGGAAGATATAATAAAGCCGATTAGCAAAGAGGTACTGAAGGCGGAACTTACAGATGACAAACGCTTGCGGATGACCAACAAAAGTAATAACTATATTTATATAGTTACGCATCAGGATTCACCTAATGTAATGCTTGAAATAGGCCGTTTAAGAGAAATTGCTTTTCGCGCAGCAGGAGGAGGATCGGGTTTATCGATAGATATCGATGAGTACGATACGATGGAAAATCCATATAAACAACTAATTGTTTGGAATCCGGAAGCTGAAGAGATACTTGGTGGTTACCGCTATATACTTGGCACTGACGTTCATTTTGATGAAAAAGGACATCCTATACTTGCTACTTCTCACATGTTTAACTTCTCTGATCAGTTTGTCAAAGAATACCTTCCCACTACCATAGAGTTGGGACGCTCGTTTGTTACGCTTGAGTATCAATCTACCAGAGCTGGTTCAAAAGGACTGTTTGCTTTAGATAATTTGTGGGATGGCCTTGGAGCTTTGACAGTAATAATGCCAACTGTAAAGTATTTCTTTGGAAAAGTAACAATGTATCCAAGCTTTAATCGTCAGGGACGAGATATGATTCTCTATTTCTTAAGAAAGCATTTTGGAGACAAGGATGATCTTATTACCCCGATGAAACCGTTGGAATTAGAGTCGGATGAAAATGATCTGGCAAAGCTTTTTGATAGAAGAGCTTTCAAAGAAGACTATAAAATTCTGAATACAGAAGTTCGTAAACTAGGCTATAACATTCCTCCACTTGTAAATGCATATATGAGCCTTTCTCCTACAATGAAAATGTTTGGAACAGCTATAAATTATGGCTTTGGAGACGTTGAAGAAACCGGCATTCTGATTGCTGTAGATGAAATCCTGGAAGACAAGCGTATTCGTCACATTGACTCTTTTGCTAAGAAAAACCCTCAAAACTGTGTGATTACCTCTGGCGCCAATAAGATTATTTTTAAAACAGACTAATTGATTAAAAAAATATAACTGATAAAAGGAAGGGGAAACCTTTCCTTTTTTTATTTCCTTGTACAAAAGATTGTTTTCTTTTGTACAAAACAATTAATTCTTCTGTACAAAAGAATCTATTGTTTTGTACAAGATGATATTAAAAGTTCAAGGCCTTTTTATATTTTCAGGAGATGTTATGATAAAGTAAACCGCAAATAAACCGTTTCGTTCGTTTTTTGTTTTAAAGTTTTTGGGGTATTACATGGAATTAATTCTATATTTGCCTAATTCAGTAGCCGGGGAAAGCCTTATTTGATGAATTTATGTGGCAATCTATAGGTCTCTGAATTAATATTTTATGTCTTTGTATAATAACACAACTATTTTACGTATTTTTGCGCGGTTTTTTAAGAAAAAAAGAGAATGAAACAACAACACAAAGTGCCCTTTGGAATGATGGGCATATTTATGGCTATTGGTATTGTGTATGGAGATATCGGAACATCTCCTTTGTACGTAATGAAAGCCATTGTAAATGGATTGCCCGATGGCTTGCGCTCAAACCCAGATTATATTATTGGCGCAATTTCATGTATTATCTGGACTTTAACATTACAAACAACAGTAAAATACGTAATAGTGACTCTCCGTGCAGATAACCGCGGTGAAGGAGGTATTTTATCATTGTTTGCTTTAATCAGGAAAAAATATCGTTGGGCTTACGTTATTGCCACAATTGGAGCCGCTACATTATTAGCCGATGGTATTATTACACCAGCTATCACGGTAATCTCAGCAGTAGAAGGTTTGAATGTACTGGTACCTTCTATCCCTGTAATTCCTATTACGGTAGCAATAATATTGGCAATCTTTCTTATTCAGCCCTTAGGCACTGCTCGCTTAGGTAAACCATTTGGTAAAATTATGTTTTTGTGGTTTACAATGATTGCTATCTTAGGCTTTTTTGCTTTTATCCACTATCCAATGGTAATAAAAGCATTTAACCCTATGTATGCTATTAAGGTATTGATAGATGTTCCAGACGCATTCATTATATTAGGTGCTGTTTTCTTGTGTACTACTGGAGCCGAGGCTCTTTATTCTGATTTGGGACACTGTGGATTGCATAATATTCGGGTATCATGGGTGTATGTAAAATCAACTTTAATTCTAAACTATCTGGGACAAGGTGCATGGGTAATTACTCATCCGTCTCAAATAGTAACAGATATCAATCCGTTCTTTAGTATCATGCCGGATTGGTTCTCATTTATTGGAGTTGCAATGGCAACATTAGCTGCAATCATTGCCAGTCAGGCCTTAATCAGTGGCTCCTTTACTATTATCAGTGAAGCTATTTCATTAGATCTTTGGCCAAATATCAGAATTAAATATCCTACTGAGATTAAGGGGCAAATGTTTATTCCCCTAGTGAACTATACATTAATGGTATTGTGTACGCTTATAGTAATTGCATTTGGTTCATCTTCAAACATGGAAGCGGCTTATGGGCTGTCTATTACTATTACAATGTTGATGACAACCTTCCTGCTATTTATCTATTTTCAATTCAAAGAGATATCATTGTTGGTGAGCGTGCCCTTAACAATGTTTTTCGTTACTATAGAGGGTAGTTTCTTTGTTGGAAATATGTTTAAGTTTGCTCATGGAGGCTGGGCTACAATACTTATTGCCGGTTGTATATTTGCTATCATGTATATTTGGTATAACGGACGACGCATCAAAAACCACTGTGCCACTTACGAGCCTATTGGCCCAACAATTGAGTGTCTTCAGGAAATTAGTGTAGATGAATCTATCCCTAAATTTGCCACTCATCTGGTATATGTAACCCGTGCTAAATATCCAGATGAAATGGAGAGTAAGATTACCTATTCTCTTATTAATAAACAACCTAAACGTGCCGATACTTACTGGTTCGTTTATTTGCACCGCAGTGATGAGCCATATCATTTTAAGTATAATGTAAAAACTTTCGTTCCACAAAAAATGTTCCGTCTTGATGTTTATTCAGGATTTAAGCAAGGAGTGCACATGGATAGGTTCATTCATCTTATCTGCAAAGAGATGGAAGAGACTGGTCAAGTGGATTTATTGAGCCGATATCCGTCTTTGCGAGAAAGGAATATAGAAGGAGACTTCAGATTTGTTGTTGTAGAACGAATTGCTCGTAATTTAGATTTAACTCCAATAAAGAAATCAATTCTATTGTTGTATTATCTAATTAAGAAGGGTGCAACATCGGATACTCAAATTTTGGATTTGGATCCATCTGTTGTAACATTGGAATATGTACCTTTAAAAAGTGGGCAACCGGTTGAAAAGAAAAGTTAGCCCCCGGATATAAAATATTATATAAAAGAATCTCCTGCTAATGGTTTTGTTCCACTAGCAGGAGAAAATCTAAGAGCATCAGTTCGCATAATATGTTTTTCCGTTTTGAGTTATACTGCTGGCAGACTGTTTCCTTTGATTTTTCGGTAAAGATCCAGTGCATAAACGTCAGTCATGCCTGAAATATAATCAAGTACCGCTTGTACTTTACCGTAAAGTGTTGGAGATTTCACATCATACTGGCTTGACATGCGGTTAATCAATAATTGTGAATAAGCCTTTTCAGGTGAATTTACCGCTGCAATCAGTAGGTCAATCAAAGTGCTTATTACATGAAATCCTGCTAGCTCAATGTCTAAAACGTCTCCCGAGCGATAAATCTTTTCCAGGGAAATAGCTTCGCAGTGTTTGTATGCCTCTTTAGGCTGTTTTGAAATATTTTTTATCAGACTTCCTTCAAAAGTTCCCGCTAGAATAGACTCTTCGTTTTCAACGAACACACGGGTGCACTCTTTAATCAGTAAACCAATTACCGAAGACCGTAGATAGGCAATCTGCTCGTTGGTATCGCTTACAATCTTCATTGTTTCGCTTATACGAGTAAGGCGTTTTTCTTCGAAATACTCCAGAAGTAACTCTTTTGTTTCCTCGGTGGTTAGTATCTTTAGTTTGTGCGCATCCTCAATGTCCATCATCTGATAACAAATGTCGTCGGCTGCTTCTACAAGATAGACCAATGGATGACGGGCAAATTTGAGCGGACTTTCGCTCATACAAATCATTCCAAGCTCCGTGGCTATTCGTTTAAAATCTTCTTCTTCAGTTATAAAGAATCCAAATTTAGATTTCTTTCCAGCAAGAAGCGATGAAAAGGGGTATTTTACGATAGAGGCCAACGTAGAATAAGTCATGGCAAAGCCACCTTTCCGTCTTCCCTCAAATTGGTGAGTCAACAACCGAAAGGCATTTGCATTTCCTTCAAAATGAATAATATCTTCCCATTCGTTAACCTCTAGTTTATCTTTTAGCTTTATCCCGTTTCCCTCAGAAAAATACGTTGAAATGGCCTTTTCTCCCGAATGTCCAAAAGGAGGATTCCCTAAATCATGTGCCAGACAAGCGGCAGACACAATAGCACCTATCTCCGAAAGATAAGAGTTCTGCAGTTCTGGACGTTTGGAAAGAAGTTCTTTTGCCACATCGTTTCCAAGTGAGCGTCCCACACAAGAAACTTCCAGGCTATGCGTTAGGCGATTGTGGACAAAGATACTTCCCGGAAGCGGGAAAACCTGTGTTTTATTCTGGAGACGACGGAAAGGAGCAGAAAAAACCAGTCGATCATAATCCCTTTGAAATTCGGATCGGTTCTCTTCTTGATGCTGATGGAACTCTTCCATCCCAAAACGCTTAGCTGAAATTAAATCTTTCCAGTTCATTTTTTATACTTTTTATTTACTACAAAAGTATAAAAAAGCCTTTAATAAAGCAGTTAATTGAGACGAAATACGTATTTTCGCAAATTATGGCTACTTTTATAGCCATCTGTAACACATTTATGACACTATAGTGCTATTTTTGTAGCACTTTTAACTTTTTAAATATTTAGTTTATTAGATAAGAAGTGTAGTCTTTACCTATTTAGTGATAGGCTCCTGTAATATGTAAATAACAAAAAAGCGTTTTTCTCATAGAAAGGATTAATAAAAAAGCGATTATGAAAATACAAATTATTAATAAGTCGAAGCATCAGCTTCCCGCCTACGAAACCGAATTGTCTGCAGGAATGGATATCCGTGCCAATATATCTGAACCAATTACGTTGAAACCCTTAGCACGCTGTCTTGTTCCCACCGGACTCTACATAGCTTTGCCTGAAGGATACGAAGCTCAGATTCGTCCACGTAGCGGATTGGCCATAAAGAAGGGAGTTACAGTTCTTAACTCTCCCGGTACTATTGATGCTGATTATAGAGGAGAGATATGTATTATCTTGGTAAACTTGTCCGCTGATGAATTTGTAATTGAAGATGGCGAACGTGTGGCTCAAATGATAATCGCAAACTATGAGCAAGCCCAATGGGAACAAGTGGATTTACTTGATGAAACAGAGCGTGGAGCCGGTGGGTTTGGACATACAGGAAAGAAATAAAGGACTTTTGCGATAGATTTGGTAAGAAGATAATCGCAAAAGAAAGTTTAATTCGTTAATTATTAAAGCATGAATATGGTTGCAATATTTGATTTTTCTCAAACATACAGGTTAAGGCCGATTATCACAGGTTTTGCTCCATGGCACATAGGGGCACTGTCTGCTTTGCTGTTTTTTTCTTCTTGCGGATCATCGACTAAAACAGTTCAACGGGTAAAAGAATCACCTGTAGTTACTACTGTTGCAACTCAATTGTCTCCCGACCTACAAAGGAAGTACGATTATTATTTTCTGGAAGCAACACGGCAGAAGGCAAAAGGTGAATTTGATGTAGCTTTTGAACTTTATCAGCATTGTTTGTCCATTAATCCTAATGCAGCTTCTTCTTTGTCTGAGATTTCACAGTTCTATTTCTTTTTAAAGCAACCCGAAAAAGGATTAGCCACTATGGAGAACGCGGTGGAGAACGCTCCGGATAATTATTGGTATAATCAGACTTTGGCATCTATCTATCAGCAACAGGGGAATACAGAGAAAGCTATTGATACTTTTGAAAAGATGGCTGTTCAGTTCTCTGGTCGTCAGGAACCACTTATGGCCTTGATTGATTTATATAACCAAACAAAAGACTACGCTAAAGCAATTAAAACGCTTGATCGTTTTGAACTTCAAAGTGGAAAAACAGAGCAGATCAGTATGGAGAAGTTTCGTATGTATCTGTTAATGGAAGATAATAAAAAAGCATTTAATGAGATAGAAAGTCTTGCCAAAGAGTATCCTAACGATATGCGTTATTTGTGCATACTGGGAGATGTTTATTTAAATAATGGGAAGCCGAAAGAAGCGTATGAAACTTACCAAAAAGTATTGGCAGTAGAGCCAGGGAATGCACAAGTTATTGTCTCTTTAGCTAATTATTATCTACAGACAGGGCAAAGCGAGCAATATGAGCAACAGATTGATTCCGTTTTGCTTAGTAAGAAAGTAGAAAATGATGTAAAGTCAGATATTATGCGTCAGATGATTGTTGAATCTCAAAAAACAGGAAAAGACAGTGTTCGTATCATTCCTCTCTTTAAAAAGATGATGGAAGGTGAACAGGAAGATGCGCAAATACCTATGTTGTACGTTCAATATCTTTTGGCAAAAGGTATGGAGAAAGAATCGGAACCTATTTTAAAACAGGTGATAGAGCTTGATCCTGAAAATATTCCGGCTCGTTTGCAGTTGTTGAGCTATTCAATAAAGAGGAACGATTTTGAAGAAGCAATAAAGATTTGCGAACCAGCTATAGAGATTACTCCCGAGGCACTCGAATTTTATTTTTATCTGGGACTTTCTTATTATCAGGCTGAACGTGTAGATGACGCATTAGCTGTTTTTCAGAAAGGAATTTTACAGGTAAATGATAAAAGCGATAAAAAGATTGTTTCCGACTTTTATAGTATGATGGGAGATATCTATCACACAAAAAAGCAAGGAATATTGGCCTATGCAGCTTATGATTCGGCACTGGTTTATAATCCTGATAATGCAGGGGCGCTTAATAACTATGCCTATTACCTTTCAGTAGAAAAGAAAAACCTGGACAAAGCTGAAGAGATGAGTTATAGAACAATTAAAGCAGAACCCGATAATAACACCTATTTGGATACCTACGCATGGATCCTTTTTGTAAAAGGGAAATATACCGAAGCAAAAGTCTATATGGACGATGCAATGAAGAAGGGTGGTGATAAGAGTGATGTGGTAACAGAACATTGCGGAGATGTTTATTATATGGCCGGAGAAAAGGAAGAGGCGATGAAATACTGGATAAAGTCCCTTGAAATGGGGAATAAATCAGAAATATTAAAGAAAAAGATTGAACAAAAGAAATATATTGCAGAATGAGAAATAGTATTTTGATGTGTCATTGTAAGAATATGACACTACTTGGATTAAGCTTTATTTGTTTAGTACTGCTTTTCTCCTCTTGTAAATCAAGTCGGAGTTTAAGCAAGCCGGCAGAAGCTGCAATCACTGAAGAATTAAATTATCTGGGAAGTGTTGCAAATAATACTCCTGTGATTACCAACTTTTCTTCAAAGATGAAGTTAACGGTCAATACCAATGGGAAAGACCTCTCTGTTAATGGCACGTTTCGTATGAAGAAAGATGAAGTAATACAGCTGTCTATTGTACCTTTTCTGGGAATTGAGGCCGGAAGAGTAGAGTTTACTCCTACCAAAATATTAATTATCGATAGAATTAATAAACAGTATGTAGAGGAACCAATTTCAGAATTATCTGCTATGGCTAATACGGATATGGACTTCTATACCTTACAGGCTTTGTTTACTAATGCACTCTTTTTACCGGGTAAAAAGGAATTAAATAATAAACTACTGTCTGAATTTACTATTCATTCAAGTGCCGACAATAAAACAATGGAGATAAAGAAAGCATCAAAAGACTTCTTATATAGTTTTTCTGCTACACCAAATACAGGGCAGTTATTGGAGAGCAACATATCAACAGTTGCAGCTCCTTATCAGCTGAACTGGAAATATGCTGATTTTCAACCATTCGGATTAAAAAGTTTTCCATCCCGTATGGATATCTCCTTTGAAGGAGGGAAGAAACCATTTTCAGCAGAGATAGACCTTTCCAAACTAACTGAGAATGGAGATTGGGAATCGCCTACAACCGTATCGGCAAAATATAAAAAGATGGATTTTAACGAACTACTAAAAGTGCTATTAGGATTATGAAACGTTTCTTATTTTTATTGATAAGCATTCTGATAGCAACAAATTTTTCTGCACAGACAAACAGAAAAATAAAGGAACTGGAGAACAGACGTGGTGTGCTCCAAAAAGAAATATCAAAAAAAGAGTCCCTTCTTAAAACGACAAAGAAAGATGTGGGAAGTCAGCTAAGAGGTTTGAACACTCTTACCGGACAGATTGAAGAAAGGAAAAAATATATTGCAGTAATTGGGAATGATGTACAGTCTATTGATCATGAAGTGACATCACTTGCTCAGCAATTACGTAATCTTGAACTTGATTTGCTCGATAAAAAGAAGAAATATGAGTCTTCTGTAAAGTATCTCTATAAGAATAAAACTATTGAAGAGAAGCTAATGTTTATTCTTTCTGCAAAATCTTTAAGCCAGACTTATCGTCGTCTTCGTTACGCAAAAGAGTATTCTACCTATCAACGTATTCAAGGAGAAGAAATTCTTAAAAGACAAGCTCAGATTCGTGGAAAGAAGACTGAAATGGAAGAAGTAAAGACTGCCAAACAAATTTTGCTTTCTGAACGTGAAAAAGAAAAACAAAGACTTGAGGAGCAAGAAAAGCAAAAAAAAGCTGTGGTTGCTAATTTACAAAAGAAACAAAAAGGGCTGCAGTCCGAAATATCCAAGCATAGAAAAGAAGCCCAAAAACTTAATTCACAGATTGACCGCTTAATTGCTATTGAAATAGAAAAAGCCCGTAAACGCGCAGCTGAAGAGGCTCGCCGTGAAGCAGCGGCAGCAGAAGCGGCCCGCCGTAAAGAGGCCGAAAAAGCCGAGAGAGCAGAAAGAGTAGCGAGAACTGAGAAAGCAGAAAAGACTGATAAGACAGGAAAGGCACCTTCTTCTAAAACCAGAAAGAGCAGCAAAGCAGTTTCTGCGCCGGCACCGGTTTATTCTATGGACAAAGCAGATAGACAATTATCCGGAAACTTTGAACGAAACAGAGGATTGCTTCCTATTCCTATTACCGGTTCATACCTTATTGTCAGCCATTATGGAGAGTATGCGGTAGATGGTTTAAAGAACGTGAAGCTTGATAATAAGGGAATTGACATTCAAGGGCATGCTGGAGCACAGGCACGGGCTATCTTTGATGGTGAAGTTGCAGTTGTCTTTCAGGTAAACGGACTGGTTAATGTAATCATTCGTCACGGAAGTTATATTTCTGTATATTGTAATTTATCTTCTGCTTCTGTAAATAAAGGCCAGAAGGTTAGTACAAGGCAGTCAATCGGTAGAGTATACTCTGATCCTTCGGATGGGAATCGCACCGTATTACATTTTCAATTACGTAAAGAGACATCAAAATTGAATCCAGAGGTATGGATTAACTAATGAGAGTAAATGACTTAAATTTAATATGTAATGATTTGAATGGCTGTATCTAATCAAGTAAATAAAAACTTTATATCCAATGTTATAAATTTATTGGCTGGTATTTTTGTAGGCCTATTTTATACTCCTTACTTGATTAGATGTATTGGAATTGCAGCTTATGGAGTAGTTCCATTAGCATTTATTGTAAATCAATACATAAGTGTGGTTACTACTTCATTAACTGGCTCCTTAACTCGTTTCTATTCTGTTAGTTTACAGCAAGGAGAATTTAAAGAAGCCTCAAAATATCTGAGTAGCAGCTTTTTAATAATTACATTTATTGCAGTTATTATGCTTCCTTTTTCAGTCTGGTTTATTACGCACATAGATAGTGTGTTTAATATCCCGGTTGATTTGGTTTCCTCTGCCAAATGGCTCTTTTCATTTACACTTATAGGATTTATCATGTCGTTATATTCAAGCTTATTGAATATAACTTTATATGCGTTGAATAGAATCGACTTAATGAATATTGTTAAGATAGTACGTTCAGTAATGAAAGTTCTGCTTACTATTTGTTTTTTCGAATTGATCAATAAAAATGTTAGTTTCATTGGTCTTGTACTCTTCCTTACTGAACTTGCAATCCTTTGTATAAGCTACTTGATGTATAGGCGTACGGTGCACAATAATATTGCGGTTTCTGCTAAATATATTAACAAGAGTGCGCTGTTTGCTGTCCTTTCTATGACCATTTTTGTTATTGTTCAGCAGATAGGAGATACAGGTTTGTATAGAATTGATAATATCGTAGTCAATAAATTCTGGAGCGTTCGCGAATCAGGAATTTTAGGTGCAGTTTCTGATTTTGGAAATTATGTAATGACTGCTATTGGAGTTATTTCTTCTTTATTTGGCCCTCTTATTTTAATTGCTTATTCCAAAGGAGAGCATGATAAGGTTAAAAGGATGGCTTTAGACAGCTCTTTATATGTGGGATTGCTTGCTGCATTACTCATTGGGGCTATTATTGGCTTCTGCAAACCCATTTTAACTCTTTGGATTGGTTCTGATTATGTGAGTTACTTTCCGTGGATGGTACTGAAACTTTATGTTATTCCTTTTTATGCTGCTGCAGGTGTCTTTGCTTTTGTTTACAGGGCCTGGAATTACTTAAAGATTCCTGCATTTATAACTTTGGCTATTGGTGCTCTTAATCTACTTATATCAATTATACTTTGTAAGTTGTCTGGCGGAGATGAATCGTATATTTTCTATATGCTAATTATATCTTCTGTGTTTGTCATTTTGCAAAGCTATGTCCTTTGTTCTTTTTGCTTTTCGAGATTGTATAATTTCACAGAGAGGCGCAAATTGGTTATAAATTTCTTTAAGATTTTTGCGGTACTTATCTTATCTGTTCTGACCGCTTTAGCGTATGAGAAATTAATGCCTGTTGATCACCTCTTTCAGCTTTGTATTGCAATAGCATTGGTTGTTGTTATTGCACTAGTGATTTCGTTTCTTTTTGTTTTAAAGAAAGAACAAAAGGAAGAACTTTTAAATTATGGGAAGTCTTTATTTTCATCTAAAATAGATTAAACAATGGATATCTCAATCTGCATACCGGTTTACAATGTTGAGCTTTACTTGGAAAGGTGTCTGGACTCTTTGTTTTCTCAGGAGTTTGAAGGAACTTTTGAAGTAATTTGCGTTGATGATACATCCACGGATAACAGTTTGTCTATTTTGAATGAATATCAATTGAAGGAGCCACGACTTAAAGTTCTGAGATTAAATGAAAAGAAAAAGATATCAGTAGCCCGCTCTTCTGCTATTTGTGCTGCTTCAGGTAACTATATTATACAGGTTGATTCTGATGATTGGCTGCAACAAGGAGCTTTAAAATCCCTTTATCAGAAAAGCGTGGAAACAAATGCAGATGTAATTGTATATGATTATGTAGTTGAGGATGATTTAGAGAAACAAATAACCCATAAAAATTTCGATAAAGAAGGATTTGTTACAGATGATAAGAGCAATGTTCAGGAAATATTTAGTGGAGCAGCTGTCTGTAAAATGGTAAAACGTAGTTTAGTCTCTGATTTATCATTTTATAATTTTGATATAAGCTGGGGAGACGATTTTCTTTTCAATACTGAAATACTATTGAAAGCGAAGACTATTTATTTGTTTCCCGTTGCTTTTTACGTCTACTGCACAAACCGTAATTCTATAACCTTTAGCATAAAGAAGAATGAAAACGAGATGCTGGAAGATCGAATTATTTCGGTAGAAGCAACTATCGTAATTCTTAATAAGTATATAGCGTCTGATAAGCTTAAACTATCTTTATTGAATTATCATAAATACAAGCTGCTCTTACTTTTGCTCAGACTGGAGAGCAGGAGTTATGAGAGAAATGAGCAACTTAAAAGATTGACAGATAGCATGAGGAAGCTCCCATTAATGAACGAGTCTGACTATAAGAGGCTTTGTTTTGCAGTTAAATATCCACTTTATACATTGCTCTATATGGCATTGCGTTTTGATTTTAAGCTATCCTTAAGTGTTTTTTATGAAAAGTATCTAAAGCATGAATAATCGATCTAAAAATATAAGAATATTACAAATTCCTTCCTGGTATCTTCCCGAAGGAGGACAGTTTTGCAAGGATCAAGCTCTTTTTCTGAAGGAGAAAGGCGTTGAAGTTCATATTCTGGCCAATGTAGTGTTACCTTGGACAAAGTATAAACTTAAAGCGCTTACAGCTCCCTGGAAGTCGTTTGTTTCTGTAGAGGAGGGAATACTGACTTATCGTTATTATTACCGCCGATTGCCTAAGCAGAATAAAGCGAACCTGATTGGCTGGTGTAACCGCACAGTCAAATTATTCGATGAATACGTTGAAAAGTATGGTAAACCCGACTTAATTCATGTACATAGTAGCATGTGGGGTGGCTATGCGGCTTATTTGATAAAGGAAAAATATGGTGTGCCCTATGTTCTTACCGAGCATCGGGGTGTTTTTGGTATGCGCTCTTCCTTTGCCAGAGATTGTTTTATTCCCATGTACACTCCGTTTCTGCAAAAAGGACTTTCAAATGCCTCTTATATCATTCCTGTCTCTGACCAACAGATTCCTAAAATTAAGGAGTTTCTCACGGTGGATGTTCCTATAAAAACGATATCGAATATACTTGATACGGCGTTCTTTCATTATCTGCCTCGTGAGTCGAAGGAAAATTTCATCTTTGTTACTGTGAATGGATATTACGAAGTGAAAGGATATGATATACTTCTTCCTGCATTTGACTTACTTTGCGATAAAGTAGGAAAAGTATGCCTGCGAATGATAGGAGAAAACTTTGAGCAGAAAGCATTCCAGGAGATTCTGTCCAGATGCAGAAATAAAGATAAAATTACTTTTACCGGATGGTTGGAACCAGATGGAGTACTTGATGAGTTGAAAAAAGCCGATGCTTTTGTGATGTCCAGTAGAGTAGAAGCTCAGCCCATTTCGATACTTGAAGCTATCAGTACCGGACTACCCGTGGTGTGTACCGAAGTTGTTCCCGAAGCAGTTGTTTCACAAAGTGAAGGTTATCGCGTTCCGGTAGAAGATGCGCAGGCTTTAGCCAGTGCTATGATGGAGATGATTACTAACCGTGATAGATTTGATGCAAAAGCAATTTCCGCTCATGCGGCTTCAGTTGCCGGGCCGGAGGTTGTTACGGAAAGTCTTATTTCCATTTATGAAAATGTGCTTCAGCCCCGTTTCTTATAAATGGAGAAAATTAGGTTGAATAAACGGGAATAACTCTTTTCAATCAGGAAATAAGGCTTCTGAGTTGTTGCAAACTGGCGGTATGAGTTCTCAATTCCTTCTATCATACTTCCTTCAAAATCGAAACTCTTAGTTTTATTGAGAAGAAACTTAATTGCTTCCCATATCACTAACGTGGAAGCTCCAGAAGAAGAATGCTTATTTGATATGGAATACAATAAGGTATAAGCAGAGGTTTTGTCCCATACTGTAAAAAGACATGCATGGATTTCTCCTTCATTATCAACAATCGCAAAGATTTGCCCTGTGTTATTTGTTTGAGCCGCCTTGTATATGCGTTGAAAGAGTTCAAATGAATAACTTATTTCTTCACCGCGTTCTTTCAGTGATTGTTTATGGTGGCTGTAGAACTCATCAGGTCTCATATCAAGAGACAGATGCAATTTCCCTTCGCACTTCCTTATTTGCCTTTGTTTGGCTGAACTGAACCGGTTAAAAACCTTTTCCGGGTTGCCAATGCTGCCAATTACATACGTGTAACGTGTGGTTTGTTTATATTCCCGCCAATAAAACGGAAGCCAGTTGGTTATGCTCATGTGAAAGCATTGCTGATAATAGGACAGTCCTAATCGTTCCAGTTGATCAATTAGCTTATTGAAAACCTTCTTTTCAAATGAAAGACGATCATTGTCCGTAATTGCTGGTTTCTGTTTAATCCAGATTCCATTATATTGTGTCAACTGAGGTTGAATCACGCAGCGAAATCCGAGCTTTTTTCTCAGATGATATGGCAATGCCCCTATAATTTGCCCCTTTTCATCGGCTAAAAGAACGTCCCATTCATCAAAACATACAGCATCCATCCACCAGTCCTGGCAGAAAAGAGGAATACTATTTTCCTCCTTGCATAGTTCTCTGTATTGTTCCTTGGCAGTCATTCTCTCTATATTTTGAGCCCGTCGAGTAGTTTTAGGTAGAGTTCAATAGCTTCCTCTATCTCACTAATCATAATATACTCGTCCGCGGTATGTGAGCGGGATGATTTTCCCGGACCAATCTTTACGCTTGGAAAAGGCATCAGTGCCTGATCTGAAAGAGTAGGGGAACCGAAAGGATTTCTTCCCATTTTAATGGCGCGCTTGATAAAAGGATGATCTTCTGCTATTCGTGATGAATTGAGCCGGAAGGAACGAGCTTTCACATCGCTTTTTACGTTTTTCTTTATAGTATTGTATATTTCCTCGTTTGAATAAAGCTCATTACTGCGAACATCTACCACAAAAGAACATCTGTCGGGAATCACATTGTGCTGTGTTCCGGCATTTATCTGAGTAACACTCATCTTAACCGGTCCCAACATAGAAGATCTCTTCTCGAAGTTGAAGTCTTTGAACCAATTGATATCTTCCAAAGCCTTATAAATAGCATTTACACCCTCGTTACGGGCAGCATGGCCCGTCTTTACCATTTTCCTCGTTTGAATAAAGCTCATTACTGCGAACATCTACCACAAAAGAACATCTGTCGGGAATCACATTGTGCTGTGTTCCGGCAT